>JACKZZ010011804.1_pt1 | contig 39357 bp, 38 predicted proteins | sample 8027871 | NCBI WGS metagenome assembly JACKZZ01 (sample SAMN15724774, study PRJNA655200) | protist metagenome | isolation source: fluorescence activated cell sorting (FACS) single amplified genomes of... | place: USA: West Boothbay Harbor, Gulf of Maine | collected 2000-07-19
TGATCGAGATGATCCGCCAGGAGAGGATATCCTGAGTAAAAACGTCCCCACACCATAGTCAAGAAGATGGGGAATCGGCTAGACAAATCCACAAGTTTTGGCTGATTTGCATGACAAATTTGGATTCGTAGTGTAGTGCTGTTTGAGCTAGCTCAGCAGCATCACAGATCTAGAATACCATGCTGATTGGAGCATGATAAATTACAAAACACGATTAGAAAAAAATGCTTCTCACGGGGCTCAGCATGAGAAACATTTTCAGCATGCAGATTTGCATTACAACTATGGCGTGGGGACGTTTTTAAATAGGATAGAGGAAGTAAGCAAGGTCATACGCGAGCTCTCCCTCGACGGAGTTCTTGGTCACATGAATGTCGGTGGCATCACGCTCGGTGTGCAGTCTGTAGTGGCTAGTCACGGACGTACATGCCACGAAAAAAGTGTTACAGTTACACATTTGTTGTCAATTCAGCAACACAAATTTCTCTGCATGAGGGAGAAAACTTGCAATGCAGAAATCCCAAGGGAAAACACCTATGAAACGAAGCTCCCATGCATATCCGGCATGACAGAGCTGGTCTGTCTTGCTTGGCCTGCAACACAATGTGTAACTGTAACACTTTTACTATTTTTCTCTGCATAACGTAATCGAAACGCCGCCCACCGGATGAAACTCCCAGGCCAGCATGTTCGCCCACCGCAGCACCCGGAATTCCATTTGGGGCTGCTCCGAACCGAGCATTTTCAACCCAATCTGGCCGATGTAGTACAGCCAGGATTCCTTGATTTCCACTTCCAGCACCTGCTCCGAAGTCCATAACATCAAATTCTGGTCGGCCTCGTTTTCGAACAGGAAATAGACCTTCTCGTCCGGGTGCGGCATCCACAGCAAAAGTCAAAAATCTATCGTCCTAGTTGCTACTAGAACTAGATGAAAATCATGCATGAAAAGTCTGTATCTGCTTAATCTGGCTTCCTTAGCTTATCCTGCTTCCTGTGAGAGTGAATTATCTGAAACAGAATGACAAACTTTCATCTCCTTGAAAAATGATGTTCTCATGCGATATAAATATTCGAAGTAGAACAAGTACTAAGTAGGATCAACATGCTTTTGCAAAAATGCATATGCAGCAAGCGTCGGCGGTTTCCCATTTTCTTCTTGTGTGCGGGATCCGAGTACTCGTAGCGAAGGTGCATCATGTGGTCCACTATGCAATGTAAATTTCCCGTACATGTACAAAATGCATGACAAATTTCGCTAACTTGCAGCGTCCAACTTGTCATGCTAGACTAGGATTGAAGGCAAGTTTTGTCATGCAGAGACTGCATTTGTACGTGTACGGGAAATTTACATTGCATATCCACAAACTTCTGCAGCCGCTCGAGGCGGGGCGCCATGGCATCCTTGGGCACCAGATCCCAATACGCACCGAGCCACTTTCCCACCTTCCCGATGAACCCCGCTTTCTGCTGTTGTACTTCCAGCGCACTGGAAGGAGCCTGGTCTTCTTCCCCCGGCCGTGAAGGGTTTCCATCGATTTTTTGTTGCGGGTTCTTGCGCCCCGATATGCATATGCAAATATGACTGGGTGGTCTACTTGAAATCAAGCTGGTCTTGCATATTTCCTGTGAAATCTGTACAATAATTGCATGGCCAACAAAAGTCGCTGTCGCAGCCATTCTTGTGGCACAAACGCGCGGCTTCTCATGCGGAGTGCGTACGAGAAAACGTTCTGCAAACCTGTCACGCTTTCCTGCATAAGGAAGTGCTTTCATCATGCACATTTTAGCATCACAAATTTCCAGACCCAGATGACATAATTGCAATTGCATTTGATATCCAATTCTGTGCTGCTCCCGGCCGGCTCGGTGGAAACGGGAACGGACATCGAAGCATCCTCGTACGAAGATTTTCCCTGGCCGAAAGAATTATCGGGCGCGAACGAGAAGTGTGGTTCGGCGTCAGAATGATCTTGGTCGTCGCCCGCGCCCACCTGATCCTGATCGTCATTGTCAAAGTCCTCCAGCACCAGCGCGGTCGCTAGACAACTGCTATCACCCCCCTGATGTTGAAGGAGAAATGGCACGACGACGTCGGCAGCGAGTTGACGTCCTAACAAGTAGGTCGTGGCTGAACGGATCATGGTCCGGAGCCGGAGGGTGGAGGAAGTTTTCACCATCTTGTAGTAGTTCTTAAGCCTTATATCAAAGACAGATTCCACTTCATCCAGGAAAACGAAATGGAAGGACTCGCTACAACCGAAAGTCGATCTTAAAGTTCGTTGTTGTAATTCTAAGTAAAGTTAAGTTTCGCTTGTTATATGCTGCTCCTCGCTTGGGCTATTTGATCTTCACTAAAGAAAGAACCTAACGCCTGTTGTTCCTTCGCAGGACGAAGGTGGATCACCAGGATCTCCAGAGTATCTCCCTTGTCGTGCAGCGACATATTCAGCAAATCATGCATGGCCTTGAGGTACACCTTACCGAGTACAGAGAAAATTGTGAGCTTGGTGATATAAATACGGGAAGATCTACTTCTTCTTCTTGGTCAATATGTATGTATCAACTAAGCAAAAATAATTCAGCCGACATTCAATGATACAAGAATAACGGAAACTACCTTCGTGACCGATCCAGTTAATAGCGCCATTTACGTGAAAATTAGTACCACCACCACAGACACGTGGGAAAACAGCGGCGAACCGATGATAGTGAGAGCCTCGTCAATGACATAGCCTGTAGTTGGAATGCAACCGATGAGAAATTTTAGCCGACTCCGACGCTTTTGCGTCGGGTCTTGGTGCTGCCTCGTTTACGTACTTCACCGATATTTTTGCAAAACAGGACTTCATCAATTTGGATGTCTTACGTGAAGGGATCGGGGACACGAGATCGCTTTGCGATTCGAGTTTAAAGCGATATGGAAAGCGGCTTCACACCCAGCAAGAGCGGGGCCAGGCGGGCAATCATAAGAACTGCACCAACTTGATCTAGGAGCAGGAACCCTCACGACGGCTAAGTCTAACCAGCCACGATGCCTGTACCGGCATCATGACGCCGAGAGCTACAAAATGATAATATGAGGTCCGCTGAACACTGCAATATCAGCACGGGGCATTTGATTATAATGTCATACCAAAGACGACGAGAAGAATCGTGTGGAATATCATACAACTCGCTGGCATGCACGGTTTGCAGTTCTTCCGAGCTACGGGGTACGTAGTTGGGGTGCGTGGGTTGAAACTTGGGGCAGACTCCGATCATGTGCTTCATCTTGTCGAGCGAAATTATTGATTGGCGTTTTGCTACAGCGTCGCGTGTACCATTCAGGATCCTCCGCAAGATAAAAAGACACAAGATTAGATAATGTTAAATAATGTAAGGCATGATCGTGGCGGGTTACGCAAATAACGCGAGGAAAACTTTCGCTACGGGGTACGCATCTGAATGTGTACGAGAGATTTGGTGAAATGAAAAGTTTCGAAATGTTGATGTTGATGTTCGCTTGATTGAAAATGATAACGAGGCGTTGTTATATGGAATTGGAAACTGATTGAAAATACAAGTACTTAGTGTCGAACACATGTATAGACTCTCGTGTTTGGAAGCAATATATTTGAAAAAGAAATAAACTAATAATCAGAGATAAATTTGGATGAAGTTTGGAAAAGTAAAAGTCAGATACTCACGTTCTCGCACAAAATGCACTTGAAGATTTGTCTGGACAACTTAAGCAAATTTGTTTTGTTCGTAGTGTACATATAGCATTTTTTGTTCATGGTCATGGCACAGACAGGAATTCTCACTCACATCGCCGTCATTTCCCACACAAGCGCCCGCTTCCCGCCGCTTTTTGGCACGATGCTGCGCAGCCGGACCGCGGTGGTAGCGCTGAATTGGATCGGCTCAGTATCCTTCTCCACATCGAACTCGTCGATGCTCTGCTTCATTTTCATAACGAGCTCCCGCATGATTTCCTCCTCCGTTTGCTATCCAAGAAAAAAACATTGTAGGTGTAACTTTCTTGGAGGATCAGCATTGCAAATCTGTCTGGAATGACAGCAAAAACCTGTCATGCGCAGATAGTACGTGAAAACGACCTTTAATGGACCCTACAATGCATGCCAAGCATGACAGACGCAGTCATCTCTCATGTTGCGCATCACAAATTTACACTAGCAGCGTTTTTTTCTTGGATATTTGCATCGCGAAGTTCATTCCCCCCGACTGGAACGTGATTTCGTTCTCCAGCATGGCGTCTTCGTCCACCTGTTGCGCAGAAGTAGCGCCATTTGTTCCAGCTCCTTCCGCACCAGCCTCAGCCTGTTGGTTGTTCCGCTTCTGCCACAGGTCGTAAACTAGTTGGCAGGTCAACGTGGTCAGGCTGGTGTCTTGCTCCTCGTTCCCAGTCGGGGCGCTCGCAAGCACGACCAGCTGACTCGCTTTTGACGACGCGGCATCCTCAGGAGAAGTGGGCTCTGCTTCTGCGCTAGCTCCACCCAGCATGCCGGAAAAATCGGAAAAGGAGTGAAAGCAGAAGGGCTTCAGTCGTTCCAGAAACACACTGGGCCACGACTCCGTCGCCGATCCTCCTGCAGGCCTGTCGTAGTCAACGCGGCACTCCAGCGCGAAGCACTGCCCGTCATTCGGGAGTTTCAGAGGGAAGAGATATCCTGAGCAAAAACGTCCCCACCCCATAGTCAAGTTGGTAAATCTGCAACACAAATCGCCAAGCTTTCGGAGTTGTGCATGACAAGTTTCCGTCTGCAGTGTAGTGTTGCTTAGCAAGGCAACCCGCATGAGAACACCAATTTCCCATCCTGCTTACAGCATTACAAATGCAAAATCACGACTGAAAATTTCTCTCATGGGGATGCGCATTACAAGCGTTGCTTTCATTGCGCATTTGCATTACATTTCTGGGGTGGGGACGTTTTTGCTGAGGATAAGAGAAACATGGAGTTCTGGTCTAGGAAGTATTGCAGCTCCTTCCTGTAGTTTTCGAACTCGCATATGCATTGCAAAAGTATCATACTAGTATAAATCGCAATACAAATTCTTCCAAGAGGAAAAATGGAATTTGTAATGCAGATCCAGATTTTGCGAAGAGACAATATCTATCATGCGTGATTGCGATTAGTACGAGTGCGATACTTTTGCACAGGATATCGGAGCTACTGCGGTCGATGGATTTCAGCAGTTGGCACGCGCTGGCGGCGGCAGACGTGTTCGGAATGTCGATCCGCTCGTACAGGTTCACGATCTCGAAAACTTTGCTCACCCCAAACATCGCCTGTTGCTTTTTGCAAATCACGTCCGCGTAGAGATACTTGCCGCCGGTGATCTCCTGCTGCAGGCAGTATTCTGCGGGGATAAAAGTTTCCAGATCCTCCCCCGTTTTCGCCGCGGACTTGTGTTGCGCGAACAGGAACGCGGCCAGCTCCTCGCCGGAGGTGAAGATTTTTGACTCTCCGGGCAGAGAGAGGTTCTTCACCACGGAAAGCACCATGCGTGGCTTGGGGATGTTGTCCAGGAGCGAGGTTGTTGAAACAAGAGCTTCTCCGTCTACTTGTGGAGTAGTTGTGCTGGTCTCGTTGCCGTTTGCATTTGCTTCCGCAGCTTGTTCATCTGCTGGGGCAAGAGCCTCCGCTTGTGCTATTCCGGTACTAGCAGGGGCAGCAGCTTCTGCAGCTGTAGTCAAGTGCAAAGCGGTCCACGAGGTTTCGACGTTCGCGTCCCAGAAGTCCTGGACTTGCGTTTTCATCTCACTCTCCACATCCACCATGAATTTCGCATCAAGTGCAAAAGTGTCTGGGTCTGGAACAAGAATGCAGACTTGTCATGCACATTTTGTAGACAATAGACACCCAAAATAGCTCGTAGAACCCTGTCAACTTCCACCAAGTGAAACATCACTGGTGAGGTGAGCCCAGGGCCCCTGGAGGTGAGAGACGAGGGTGGCACCTATAGTCGACCATACCAACTGGTCAACCAGGAAATGAGGAAGTGGGTAAGGAACACAAATGTCCCGGGATAACAAAAACTGAATATCCCGCACAACCTCTGGATATCATGCACATTTTGTATGATGCTTGATGCCTCTAATGCATGATCTAGTTCTAGCAACACAGATTTTCAGAGTGCTTCCTAATGCCTATTCCGCATGAGAGATGCCCGCTCCGCGTAAAACAAAATGGAGTCCTGTTGCTGGCCATGCAATATAGATTTTTTTGGAGGAATCCAGCGACAGCATTACAAGTTGCAATCTGCCAGACCCAGACATTTCTGCGGTCCATATTTCGTGTTCAGGTCCAATTCCGTGCTCAGCTTGCACACCACCAAGCCCGGGTAAATGGAATCCGCTAGCGGAAGCATAGTCGAGCTGCTGTCCTCGGCTCCTGTGTCATGGTCCTGGAGCAGATTCTTACTACAGAAGTTGTAGTAGTGTTGGAAAACCTCCGGGAAGTATCCTGTGCAAAAGTATCGCATTCGTATAAATGCAAGTCCTGCATTGCGTCTTAAGGCAAATCTGCATTACAAATTTTATTGCTGAGGAAGTTTGTAATGCATTTATACGAATGCGATACTTTTGCACTTCATAGGAAGCAACTCGCGACGATGTCTTGCTCGAAATGGCTCACGAGGGGCTTGTATCAAATGCAAAAATGTCCGAGTCTGAAATGCTAAATTTGGATTCCAAAAAAAATTGTATTGCATGAGTAGCAAAGGGAATGCGATTTTTGCTACGCGGATAGGGCATTTGTCATGCGAATTCGGCATCAAGTACCCCTCGAAAAATCTGTGATGCTACGGGATGCACCACAAACGTCATGGCTCATGCAAAACGTGCATGGCAAATCTAAAAATCTTCCAGACCCAGACACTTTTGCACTTGATAGCTTGTTGCTCGTGTTCATCACGCAGAGGATGCTGGCGCTGAAGTTTTCCAGCCTCGTCTTCAACGCGATAATCTCCTCCGGCTCGAGTCTGGTCCCCGCCGACATCTTGTACACGTCGAGCTGCCCGAGTTTCTGCTTGGCGTCCGCGAGTTGGAGAAAGGTCTCCGTGGTCTTCGCCGTGGGCAGGTCGGAATCCTCGAAGTAGAGAAGGATCGGCCGCTATCCACAGAAAAAAACCCATCCACATCCATTTTTTGCATGACAAACGCGGCAGGACTTTTTGTATATTTTGCATGACAAATTGGATGTGGATGGGTGTTTTTTCCTGGATAGCCGTTCCGTGTCGTCCAGTTTATTTACATCGATTTCATCGGCTTGCTCTTCTTCTGCAGGTTGCGCCTCGCTTTCTGCAACGGCCCCAGGTAAAGAGGTCTCCTCTTTCGCGGACGTGCTGACCCGGCGCGCGCGGCGCTGGTGATCTTGTTCCCCAGGCGGGTAGAATCCGTCTTCGGAGCTGTGCGTCGTGAGCGGCATCTGCACGATCTGCTGGGGGAGCTTGTGGTAGATCGTCTGAATCTTATGGATTGCAAAAATGTCTGGGTCTGGAAGATTTCGAGACTTCTCGTGCTAGTTTGGCATGACTCTGAACTCTGTATTGCGTGGCCACGAAGACCTCCTCTTGTCCGTCATGCAAAAACGATGTTTCTCATGCGGAATACGCAACAGAGAGCCACGAGAAAATCTGTCATGCTTGGCGGTGCATTACAAGGCCCTTTCTGTTCACTGACATTGACATACATCACAAGTTTCCAGACCCAGACATTTTTGCATTTGATAAATCTTGCTGACCATCAGTTTCCGGTCGAAGTGCAAGACCTGGACACCGACGCACTCCTGATTCGGGATCAAGCACTCAAAGCGGTAGTTGACGCAGCGGTGCGCCACGTCGATGCAGTGGATGGCGGGGAAGCGGTAGGTGTTCGGCAAATCGAAGAGGGAGTGACCCTTCTATCGACTGTAAAAATGTCTGGGTCTGGAAACTTGTGATGCTAAAATCTTACTGGTAGACACACTGCAATACGCAGCCAAGCATGACAAATTTTTGGGCTGCTATTGTGTTTCGTTTTCCGCATGCGCATGACAAACTGCGTTTTTGCATCATAGGCAAGAGGCCTGTTGCCCCCTCATGCGTCACAGATTTATGAGTCATGCCAGACAAGCATGACAAACTCGCACTCTTCCAGACCCAGACATATTTGCATTTGATACCTTCGTCGACTGTACCAAATGGGCCTTGAACCAGTCGAGGCAGTTCTGGAACCCCTCGTAGTACTCGCCGCACTGGTCCATCTCGAGCTGCTTCTTGGACAGCATCTTCCCGAGCTCCTCCATGTCCTTCAACAGGATGGCGCGCAGGAACTGCAGCGTGCGGGACAGAAACTTGAACGAGAGACTGGAGTCCCGCGTGTAGAGCTATATCCTGAGTAAAAACGTCCTCACGCCAGAGTTGTCATGCAAATGCGCAATGACAGGAACATCTGTAATGCGCAGCTCCATGAGAGGCATTTCCAATTGTGTTTTTGAATTTGTAATGCTGTAAACAGAATGCGAAAGTGGCTTTCTCATGCGGCTTCTCTTGCCAATCAGCACTACACTGCAGAGGGAAACTTGTCATGCACAGCTCAACTACTTGTCATACGATTTGTGTTGCTACATTCCCAACTTGACTATGGTGTGGCGATGTTTTTACTCAGGATAAACGGCGACCGTTCCTCGTCCTGGGCCTTGGAATTCGAAATCACGTCGCGCAGCTTCAACAATTTCTGCTTCTGCTTCCCGACCAGCCCAGTGATCAGCTGCACCAGCGTCGGCGACTGCGTCGGGCCCGCGCCCCACACCACCGCGTTCTCCTTCGTGATGTGCACGTGGTAGACTTCTTCCTTGTCTTCGCCCCGCGCGACCTTCCCGGCGCAGAACGCCAGCATGCGTTCCACCGAACTTATCGCGAGAAAAAAGTGTTACAGTTACACACTCGTTGGAGCTTCTGCATCACAAATTTTCTCTGTGTGGCAGTAATGCAAAGGTCATTAGGGAAAACAGGAAGGAAACGAGGCTCCCAAGCATTTCCTGCATGAGAAAGGTTGTCTCTGTTGCCGGTCTTGCATCACAATGTGTAACTGTAGCACTTTTTTCTTGCGATAGAACTGGGGTCCAGCTTGGTGGGAACCGCCTTCGTGCTGTAGCGCGACACGCGCTATCCTGATTAAAAACGTCCCCACACCAGAGTCAAGCTGGGAAATCTGCTAGACAAATCAACTAGCTTTCGTTGTTTGGCATGACAAGTTTGTCCTCGCAGTGTAATCCTGTTTAGCTAGTGCAGAAGCATCACTGAACTAGCATAGCATGCTGATCCTAGCATCACAAATTCCAAAACACGAAAAGAAATAGAAAATGCTTCTCATAGAGCTCCGCATGAGAAACTTTCTTGGCATGCAGAATTGCATGATAACTATGGGGTGGGGACGTTTTTCCACGGGATACGCGCTTGCGGGTCTTCTTCGGGGGCAGATTGGCCTGGGGCAGCCACGTGTCGTTTTCCGTCGGGTGGATCTCGATATCAAGTGCAAATATGTCTGGGTCTGGAAGACTGCTAGGTTTTTCATGCATATTTTGCATGAACCACGATGCCTGTAATGCATCGCCTAGCATCACAGTTCTTGAGAGGGCTTTCTGATGCGTAATCCGCATGGCAAATGCACTCCCCGCGTAGCACAAACTGGACTCCTTCTGCTGGTCATGCAATACAGATCTTTTTAGAATCCAGAGACAGCATGACAAGTTGCAGTGTTCCAGACCCAGACATATTTGCAATGCGTACTCGAAGGCGAGCTGCGACGGCAGCTCCACGGCGTGGAACGTTGCGCCCGCGTAGTTGCCGAAGCCGGCGGTCTCGCCCTTCGACGCCTTCAACGGGTGACACATGGACACCTGCCGGTAGCTGAAGCACGGCCCACGCGTAGCCTTCTCCTTGGACAGAGAGTCCCCGAAAAAGTGACCCGTGCGAACCATGGTGAAGTGAGTCCGATTTGATTTTGTTTTTCCGATGTTCGAACTCGAAGTAGTAACAGGGATGATGTAGTCTACTTAGCGTCTTCTATACAATTCTTACGGTTAGTACCGTTTTTTGGGGAAGATGGAGATGCGTATCGATGCAGACAGTGTTGACTAAATAACTGCTGTACCTCCTGGAGGTCGTGATTTGAAACACAAAAAGTTAACAGGTTCAGAATAAAAGCGAGAGCTAGATTGAACAGGTGGAGCTGAATGCTAACCAATTTCAGGACGACACACCAGAACGATGACACCAACAACGAGCACGACGAGATTGGAATTGCGGAGGCAAGAAAAAGAATGAACGAATTTTCTATACGAGCTGTGAACGAACGACAACGAATGACGCCAAACTATCTTTTGTGGATTACGTAAGAAAGATTTTGTCGTGCAGAACGACCTGTTGGTTTCAAAAAGAAAGCGCAAATAGGAGCGAACAATTCTGATTTTGCTCTTCTTGATTTTCTTGTCCCGTTAGTTTTTCCGGCACGAGAGATTACAAACACAACATGTGCGTTCAGAGCGAAACATATCGTACAGAGCGAAAATTTTCTGTTTGGAGAACAGCCAGATTCTGGCGTGAAGATCAAAGTGACCAAAAGTCGCAAACTTCTACATGTGTTCGTGTTGCCGCTATTCTGAAGACGGTAAATCACCGTATACAACTAAAAAGACTGAGCACGCTGATACACCGGCTGGCTCGTCGAGTTCTAGTTTTACTCCTCCTTTGCTCTGAGGTGGTGAGAATAAATCCGGATGTAAAGTCGGACGACGGAGACATACCGCACAACAAGAACTCATCTGCAAGAAAGAGCTACTATGTGGTCTTCTGCTGCAGACACCAGCAGAAGTTCTTGCCCTCCATATCAATTTCAGACTTATCCCTTTTTCAGGAACCCCAAGTAGACTGAAATGTCATCCGGCGTTCCCTTCTGCCAGCCGCAGCTACCGTCCCCGGCGTTGACGACTAATTGCAGCCCCTCCGCGTTGTAGCAGGCGTGGTACAGGTACTTAATGGAGTCGTCCCCGCTTTCGTTCACATACACTTCTGGTGGCTGCGCAAAGGGGTAGGCCATGTTCGCCACGCACGGTCCGGTCCACTATCCTGTCCAAAAGTATCGCACTCGTAGTAATCGCAATCATGCGTTACAAATCTCCATCTTAACCTAAATCCGCATTACAAATTTCATTTCTCATGCTGAGGGAATTTGTCATGCGATTTATAACTAGTACGATGCTTTTGCATTTCATATCCACGTCGCTTTCGCCAACGCCTCGCTGACCATGTATTCCCCTTCTCGCGGTTTGTCCTCCATGCCACCCAGGTTGATCCCCGGTTTGGTTAGCAGCAAGTTTTGTTCCTCCGTTAGCTTGAACGCATACTGCTCTTGTTCCTTCGCCGGGATGTTGAAGGGGCCGATGGAAAAAGGGTAGCCCGCCGCCAACCGGTTCAAGGGCCACTTCACGTTTTCCCGCAAACGCACGTAGTGCGTGTCGTCGGAGCTGATGAAAATGGTGTCCGCGGTTTTGGCGAGGTCTTTTAGCTGCGTCCAGTTTTGGCAGGTCGGGTCGAGCATTTGACCCCCGGTTTGTGCCTCCGACTGGTCGCGGCCGAAAATGCAGACAAAGTCGTACTTTTCCGTGTCGACCGCAAGGGGGGAACTAGCCTGCGACGCCTGGGACAACTGGGATTTCGGGGACAACGCGTCGAGGTTTTGCGGGTCGTGATCCAATTCCTGTTGCTCTGGGTCGTTAGCCGTCGTGGCATCTGCTCCGCCTAATGGAAGAGGAGAGAGTTTCTGCTCTTCCTTCTCCTCGGGCATCTGGTCGTCCTGTGGCTCGTTTATTTCGACTGCTTCTTTATCTTCCTGATTGTTTAACATCCTTATTTCCATCTCGCGATATCTTCTTTGAAAAAACCAGCCGGGAACGCTAGTACTATGCGCTTTCAACACTTCTGCGTTGACCGAGCTGGCGTTGCTCCGGTTTGTGTCTATCCCAGCGGGGTTGGACGAGGACTCTTTTTGCGAAGTTTCCAAGTCCAGCGGGTTCATCATGTCATCTGTGACGAAAATCGGGGGCGTTATCTTCATCACTGGGGACTTCGGCGGTACCGGGTAGTCGTGACGTGGCATTTTCTCATACCAGTCGTCCTTCCGAAGGATTTCGTCCTCCTCCTCCAACAGCGTCACGCGCGGGAGCTTCGGGCCGGCCGCGGCCGCCTGGGTCGCCATTTTAGAAGCAGTGCTCTCATCTACTTCGAACGGTGGCGTTGCAGGCTTCTCCGGGACGTAGCCGACTTCCCCGGGGTAAAAGGTGATTTTCGAAACCGGGTACTGGGGGTAAGCGGACTTTTTGCTCACAGAAGATTTCACACTCAAAGTTGGCGACAGGGGCGGCTGTTCTTGCTGTTGGTAGTGTACAGCTTGTTGCTGTACTTGTGTATCATGTTCATGCTGCTGGTCCGTTATTATATCTGGTTCGCCCGCCTCTGCTATTTCCGTCGGGGCGGAAGCTAATATCGCTTGTTGTCCTGGCACTTGGCTCGTGGTCGCACCACCAGTGGTTTCATCTTCCTCCTCATCTTCTCCCACCAGCGCCGTCCAGTTGTCCCTTGTCCGCAGCAAAGCCTCTTCCTCGTTAGCGAAGTTCCGTCTACCGCTCGGGCCGGCGCCCACTTCCCGGTCGTACAAGACGTTCTTGTACAGATTTTCCCGCTCCACGGCCAAGAAGTCGTCCAGTAATTTCTTCCGCTCGGCCGGGCCGTACAGCGCATCTAATACCGAAGCCTTCGGAGGAACGAAGTCGGACGTCGCGTCCAGCGGACGGGCGAGCTCGTTGCGCAGCGACTCGCCCATCGTGGGGCCGTTCCATCCCGAAAGGCCCAACTCGTAGGTGGTCAGGGCTGTGATAATTATTATTTTCATGATTTTTTTGTTGGATTTGGCTCAGTGGCAGTACTCGAGCCGTCATCTTCATCTATCTTTCTAGGCATGTTCACTAATTTAGGTCGTGCTGCTTGCAACTAGTTCACGAAGATTGATGGCGCAAAAAGATTTTTAGTTTTACAGTCTCAGAAATTGAAATTAATAGATACCTCTCGCCTCTTTCACCGGTGAATTGAGGACGGTGTTGATGCCCATGAAATCTTCGTACAATGCTTTTTGGTGCTGGAGCTGCACGTTATGCGCTTCGCGTTTCAACCCGTCCATCTGCACGCGAATGTCCACCCGCTGCTGTTTCGACTGCTCCTTCAAGCCATCCAGTTCCTGCTGCATGGACTCGTTGTTCGCCTTGTGCAGCCGCAGAATCTGCGACTCCCGACTCGCGACGAGGTCGGACGTTTTCAGTCGCAAGTGTATCACGAGAAAAGAATGCTACAGTTTCACACTATGATGGAAGACAAGCAAGACAAACAAGCTCTGTCATGCAGGAAATGCTTGCCAGCCTCATTTCATTCGTGTTTTGTCTTTATAGCCTGCGCATCACAGGTCTTGTTTGCCAAGTCGAGCAACTTTGTGATGCAGAAACTCCAACAAATGTGTATTATACTGTAACACTTTTTTCCTGTGATAAAGTGGCTGTAGGGATCATTGGTCTGGTTTGCTGTTCGGCTCTGCAAGGGACTGTAGTGCCGGGCGTTTGTGACCGGGAAGGGAGAAGAAGGTGCTGTTGGTAGTTGTCCACCTCCTTTATTATTTATTCGGTCTCCCGCTGCTTGTCCTTGTTCCTCTTCGCGAAGACTGGCGATCGTGCCCTGCAGCATGCTGTGGTACTCTTCCTGCATTTGGCCGTCCCGAGCCAATGCCGAGCCAAATTTTGGGTAGGCGTCCGGAAACCGCTCGTGGTGAAAGAACGAAACCTTCGGCGGCCCGACGGTCGTATCCACGAACGGGGGCCGCAGGTTCACGTAGTCGTTCTCCCACTCGTCGCGCAACTTCTCGTACTCCAACTGCCTTTCCCTTTTCTCGGTACTCACATCGTAGGGTCGCTGGTCGTTCACGTCCCGGCCCATCGGCTTGGACTCCGACCGCATGTCGCTGTCGGTCACGACGTTGAACTCGTTTCGCAGGTACAAATCTGCCTCCGACGGCGGGGAGTGCAGCACCTTCGTGTTCCCGCGGGAGGGCGGCGGGGTCCCGTCCGGCGTTTTCTGTACGTTATTGGCCTTCTTCCAGGCGGCCCACTCCGCGTCAATGTCGATCTTTTTCTTCTTTGTGCTGGATGCGGCGGTCTTGTGCTGGTGCTGGGTTGGTGAAGAAGTACTATAGTTGCTGGCTTTTGACGCCGGCCCCTTTGTTGGCGTCGTAGTTGCACTAGTCTTGCTCTTTCTGCTCGCGGAAGGACCTCCGCTCACTGTAGCTACCATTGGAGATGGAGACGATGGTGCAAACGCGTTATTATTTCCCGGCTTTCCACCTTGCTCAACACCTGTGGACGTTTGCGTGTTTTTCCCTTTCCGCATCTCCATCTCGTACTTCCGAACCATTTCCTCGCGTTCGAGGACGATTTTTCGGTCCAGCTGCTCTTGCTCCTGCTTCTCCCGGTGCTTTTCCAGTTCCTTGCGCAGGCGCTTCTCCTGGATCTGCCGACTCAGCTCCGTCTGGAGCTCTTTCTGCACGATCTGCGACCGTTTCGGGCTGCTGTACACCCCCAACCCGGCGAACAAGCCCGGGCCGAACTCCTTCCCCGGCCCGGCAAACATCTGCACCTGGAAGTCGTCCCGCGTGTTGCGGTTCTCGAAGGGGTCAAACGTCCTGCGGTTCTGGTTAGTGGTTCTCGGCGAGTGACTGCGGGGAGACCGGGACCGCGGGGACTGAGGTCGGGAGGCGTTCTGGACTTGTTGATACTGTTCTTCATACGTATACAGGTTTTGCACCATTTGCTGGTCGAGTACTTCTACCCCACCTCCGGCTGGCGACAAAGGTCTTGCGGACGCCGGCCCGGGAGCAGGGGAGTGATACGGACTACCGCCCCCGTATTCGCTGTTGCTGTATACCGCTTCCTTGCTGCTATCGTAGGGCCGCCCGGCCGGAATGTCGCCCTCGGTGAGCAGGGGGGAAATTTTGTACCCCCGGTCCCGGTTGTTCCAGCCTCGGTTGTGTTTGAACCCGTCTTCGGGCGAGGCTTGTAGGTGTTGCTTTTCCAACTCGATTTCTCTTCTTCGCTGCTCCTTCTCCTTCTTCTTTTTCTCCGCAATCTGTCGCTCCAACTCCAACCGGTACAGCTGCTGCTTTTTCGCCAGCAGATCCGCTTGCACGTTGGACATGGAAGGGGAGGCCGGGTTCACCGGCAGGGCGCCAGGTACGTGGCGGTTGGAGGAGGTGCCGTAGGTGGAGCCGATTTGAGACCTGTGAGGTAATGGTAAAATATTGGTAAAACAACCGTTTTTTTTTTTCTTGTTATGTTTTGCCGTGTCCGGCGAGTGGTGGTCATTTTCGCCCTTTGATTTTTTACGTTTTTTACTCGCAAGGTAGTAGAGCTGCATCTTGATTTTCATTTTTGCGTTCATGATTCTAATTCTGCATCAAGTTTGAAACACAAACAGTGTCAAGAAACACATTCATCATATGTACCTTCGCATCGTGTTGCTAAACGCCAAATCCGTGTTTTCGCCCTTGGGCCGGGGCCTGGGCGACTGCGTGTGGACTCCAAGCTCCATGATCCCGCCGCGACCCTGCCACTGCTGCCTCCGGAGGTCGTCCTCCAGTTCTAATCTGTACCGGTCGAGCGAATCTGGGTTTTGTTGGTCTAGCTCGGAGCCCGCAATGAAGGTCATTTTGCTGTGGTGTTGATGCTCGGGGGGCACTGGAGAGCGAGAGCTCGTCGTGTTTTTGCTGGCAGAGTTGTTGTACACATGCCCGCGACGCGGCGTGTACCGCGTCCAAGGCTGGCTACTTGAAGCGCTGTGCATAGTTGACTCGTCTATGACAATGATTCGTCAATGCTTTATTTTCATTTCAGGGTACATGACAGGACACGACGAGATGAGCGTGAGCCTGCTTGAGCTTGTGTGAGAGCGTTATAAGCACTGCTCTTGCAGCTCAACTTAGATGCTAGAAGCAGTGGTCGCTACGTGGCAGTGGTTGGATTGAATGTCAAAGGGTAGGCGCGCCTTTTTGGAGAAACAACAAGGGGAAAAAAGTTCGTATACTTCAGTGAAGCTGAGTGCCGGGAAAAAAGTTACCCAAAAATGGCTTTACCTTTATTTAGAAGTTAGCCCAGGAAGATTTGAGCTGCTTGTTCAGTGTATCAAAAACATCGACGCAACGGTTTGGCACGACTAGCTTTCGAACGATGAATTTGGACGAAACAGAAACTATCTTTTGCACGACATGATAAAAGTCCGAATTTGTCTTTGCACGAGCAGCACGGTGAAACCGATCTGAAAGACTTGCAAAAATAGGGCTCGCCGGGTTCACTTTTTAATTTTTGAAGTTAGTACGTTAACGTTTATTGCAATGAAAAAAATCATTTTGTCAAACAGAAACTTCAACAGCCTGTTCGCTTCGGCACCGACAAGGGCCACTTCGGCACCGACAAGTAAATCTACGGCTGGACGGCCGACCGAAAAGAATAGCGAGTTGTGTGCTCAGTACGACCGAAAAAATGAGTGGAGCGGCTTCCCAGCTCATTCGCAAACTCTTCCAAGAGGACTCAGACCCAAGGACAAAAATGATGAAGCAACCGAAAGATGAACGTGGTGGAGAGAGCATAGCTGTTGCAGATTCGGCACAGGAAAAAACAGCACAGGTTTTGTTTGTTTCGATTGCAGCCCACCGCTGGATATATATTTTCGCACGTTTTTATTTCTGCACCTGTCGCCGTAAGATTTCTAGAAATATGAAGATTTTGCGCAAAAAAAGTCCTCACACAAAACTGCGAACGTATTTGATTCCTTTCGCCTTCAACAAGTGATGTCCGGACTCTACATGTTCCCCGCCCAGACTGTGGATCAAGTGATCGGGTCTCCTAAGCCTGCGATTCCGCATGTCCTGGTTGTGTACGGAGCTCATGTTGCAGTACTTTGCCCGGTCCCGGTCCGGCCGCAGGTTTCCGGGCATTTGCGGATACCGCGGAAATCCGTACCGGTCCAGATGCGCCGGGTGCGTAAACCGGCTCGCTTCCTGGAAGGGCTGATTGCACAACCACTCCGAGATAGACTTGTCCTCCCAGTTATCCACAGAAAAAAACCCACCCACATCCATTTTTTGCATGACAAGCACAGAATTTTATGTATGTTTTGCATGATAAATTGGATGTGGATGGGTGTTTTTTCCTGGATACCAGTCCCACGTGTTTTTCTTGTACTTCCGGAGCCGCTTGCACCAATTTTCCCGGTGCCCGGGGCGGATGAAAAGAACACGGGTGGAGCGGAGCATGATTGGGCAGAGGTAGTTCAAAAATGTTAAATAATAGAAACTTCACGAGGAAGGAGCGTTCATGATCGCGGAACTTGGACTTGCGAAAGATAGAACAAACAACGTTATTAATCAACTTGAAGATCATCTACACCCAGCTTGTAACTCCACCAAGAAAGGAAAGCCAGGAGGATGCAGCAAACACAATGGTCTGAGTCTGACGCGGTGTAGTGTTGAAGAAAATAAACAAAATGAAAACGTTGGGGTTCTTGGCGTTGCCGTTGGCCGTAGTACAGACATAAAACGAAAAACCAATGAACACCGAGGACTTTGCAGCAAGCGGCACCACTTCATCTAACTCGGCGTTTACGTCGCTTCCTCCCCGCGATTTTGCCTTGTGTGATTCATTCCATGTGCTGTCCAATGAGAAATCGACTAGTTGTCCACTTCGTGTGCATGGTTAGCCATGGATACTGTATTTTTCGAAAGTTTATTTCGTTTTCGTTCCTCCGGACAAAAAAATTGAAACTAGAAAAAGGAAAAACGGCCGAAATAGAGACTGCTCAACTAAATCCTGAGTTTTACTTCTTTGCCTCCTCAACCACAGCCACGGTTTCCCGTCCATCATCTGCTGGCTGATTCTCTACAGCGACACCCTCCGACAGCTCAATTTTCGTCACTTGGTACTCCACCAGGGCCGTTTGCAAGTCGCTGAGCACCCGAGCAGTCGAAGAGGATTTTAAGAAGGGCAACACCACACTCTCCTCTGCGGGTTGGATGCTTTCGTAGTTGTTCACGCCCAGGAGCTTAATGAAGAAGTCTTTATGCATTGCAAAAGTATCGTACTAGTAGTAATCGCATTACAAATTAGCTCAGCATGACAAATAGAATTTGTCATGCTTAACAGACTGCGCAGCTAAAGCCCGGGGGGGGTGCGGGGTCCGAGGGGTGCACTAAGCACTGCCCGGAACACCCGAACATGCCCCGCGACACCCGAAATAGAATTTGTCATGCTGTTTTGCCTTGGGATGGAGATTGATTTGCAATGCATGACTGCGATTACTACGAGTACGATACTTTTGCACAGGATAGTCTTCCAGCTGCACCAAATCTTGAACGCTGGCCAGCAGAGTATGCATTGCAAATGTGTCTGGGTCTGGGAGATTGCGAGGTTTGTCATGCTAGTCTGGGATGACTGTGGACTCTGTATTGCGTGGCCGCAATGTTGAGCTCCTCTTGCCTGTCAGGCAAAGACGCAGTTTGTCATGCATACCCGACTGCGCCACATCGAAAACCTTTGCACCGTCGCCGCAAGCAGCTACGGCCGCAGGAGATCTAGGGTCAGAACCGCGAAAAGTATCGCGAGTATATCTTCATCCCCGGGCACTAATATTATCTTTTCCTTACTTCTCGCTAACAGTGTATGAGCTGCTGCAGACGCACTGTGACTGAGGAAAAACACAGGCGCCACAATACTCAAACTCACTTACTACGGTAGACGCAGTTTGTCATCATGCGGAGTACGCAACTCAGAACCACGAAAAAAGTTGTCATGCTTGGCAGCGCATTAGATGTGCTCGCTATTCCCTTCCTTGCATCACAAGTTTCCAGACCCAGACATATTTGCAATTGATACAGGGTGGTGCCGAGCAACACGAGGTCGAGACAGTCGATCAGGGATTCCAGGAAGTTCAGGTCGATGCCGATCTTCTGTTCCTCTGCGGAAGAGATCTTTTTGCTAGTACTCTTGGACAAAGTGCTTGTGCTCTTATTTTCCGTTGTTCCGTTTGATGCCGAGTTTCGGTTTCTTTCATCTGCCGGCGACGTTGATGCCACTTCTTCTGCGGTTCCAGTTTGTAGTTCTAGTTCTCCGGCCGTCGTATTGTTTGCCGAGAACAGAATGGTAGCAGTTTTCGCAAATGCCACGCTGTTCTCAATCAGACGCAGAATCTCCGGCGCAAGCTTGTTCTGCGGGGACGAGGAAGACTTATTCGAAAGTCGGGCGTTGTCCGCTTCAGCAACGGCGGTTTGATGTTCGTCAGCACGTTGATCTTCACTTGTTCCTGTCCTCACGCCTTGCTGATTGTTTCCGGCTGCGGACATCGTAATGATTTCCTGCTGCATGCGTTTGCGCGCTCGAAACATCGCCGCTTTTCTCGCTTTCCGCAGGGCGATGTCTTTCAGCGCCAGCAGCGCGTTCTGCAGGGAGAACACGGATTCGTCCACACTCATGTCCCGTAACTCGTCCTGAAACGTCAACAGCATGTCGTGGGAGCTGCGGGAATCGAGCTGCGCCAGCTTCTACCAAGTGCAAAAGTGTCTGGGTCTGGAAGAATGCATGTTTGTCATGCTTGTCTGGCATGACTCTTAAATCTGTCATGCATGTTACCCAAGATCCCCACTTTTCTGTCATGCCGAAACGCAGTCTGTCATGCAGAGTAGGCAACACCTAGAAGCTCAGAAACTTGTCATGCTGAGCCAGCACTTGTGGCCCCCGAATGATACGCCAACCAGCATCACAATTTTCCAGACCCAGACATTTTTGCACTTGATAGCTTCGGGCAGACCACGTCCAGCGGCTGGTCGCGGTACCTGTGCCGCTGCACCGTCTTCGTCTTGGTGTACTCCAGAAAGGCCCGGTCGTTGTCCACGTAGCCAATGCTGGCGGGGTTCGCGTCCACGATATCCTTCCGGAGGATTTGCAAGCCGGACCGCTGGGAATAGGCGGCTTGCGGCGACGCATTCTGCATCTTCAGCATTTTCGCAGCATCGGACGTGGACAGCGATGCAAATTCCGGTACGTGGCTTATGTCGTTTTGATAAACCTGAAGTTGAGGAGAGTTCGAATTTGTTTTTTCCAGGACGTTTTCGTTGTTCACAGGCTCGTCCTTTTCCTTGTCCGGTCGATCCTGCTGCACCGGAATATTTGTTATCGTCAGATCCGTCCCGAAAGGGTTTGCGTTCTGCCGCTTTTTGCGTACGAGCGCCTTGTGCTTAATCGCGTCCCGGTCCCGGAGAACCGCGAGCGTGTTGTGGTCCATGGAAAGCGCACCATCGCCGACGGTGTCATCGCGTCGCTCTTGCTGTTGGGCGCCAAAAAGAGGGACTCCACTTCCTTTGATGTTGTTCAACCGGTTTTCTTGACTGTTGTAATCTTCCTCCTCATCAGGGCTCAGGATCCGGACACTTTTGCTCTGCATTTTGATTTTATGCGAGGTGAATGAAGAAGAACAAGAAGATGTAGATGTAGATGAATTATTAGATGGCAATGAATGAAATCAGATGTTGTTGACCAGAACGGGGAAACAAACAGGGGAAGGAAAAATTTCAATCAAAGTACTGTAGATAGATCGTGCTGTCACCTTAAAAGTAGAGAAAACCACCCTAGTATTGTACGCGGCAACACAAAAACGAGGGGAGAACTTGCAGTGTGATGAATGATTCATAAGGGAGCGCGATGTAGTAGTTGTAGCCTGACAGCTTTATGCAAGAACGCGACTTGTTACCTCTCTTTATCAATGAGTTCGGGATTTGAAGCTATTACACGGAAACGTAAAGAACGACGATGTAGCCGACCGATACTACTGGACAACGACGACATGACCAAAAAAGAAAACACGGCCATCACGACTTCTTCTCATCTTCGCTGATCGGACCGAAGCGGGCAGAAGTGCGTACCTATTGAAACCGACAGTTTCATCATTTTTGCGAACTGAGCCGATCGCTTCTTGTTGTTCTTCTTCTTGTTCAATACGCGTCTAACAACGACCACCGAGCGTCGATTCATCATAGTGTCTCCGACGTTCTTTCTGACCGAAGGAATTATCAGGACGAGCATCAGAATGTCTTCTGCATATACGAATGTGCAGCTGTGCTGACCGACACTGGTTTTCAACGCAGATGATGAACATCAAACTCGCAATATCATCAACACCATACACGAACTACGAGGACCAGGTACGGTTCATATCGTCATGGAGTAGGAGCCCAGTGGTACTAGCAGGCGCAACCTCAGCGCTGGTCTTGTTCATGCCTGACAGCAACAACTGAAAGTACAACATCTTTAAAACTTATGTGAAGACAAGAACTTCAACAACAGCTTTTACGCGTGGCTGTTTCAATTATCATACTGAAGCTTCAGTGTTGGAAAGCAGTCCAGGCAACTCCCGTTCGAACCAGTCAAACGTGTAGTTTGTGCTTGCTCGCGCGTAGGCTGAATCTAGCATCGCTTCCATTTTCTGCCGATCGCTGAAAAGATTTCTCTGGTGCACAAGCATGTCGTTTTGACGATCTAGATAATCGTCCCCACCAGCACCAGCATTCTCTACCTCTATTCTCTTTCCTGAATCAGCACTAAAGACACTCTCACTGACCCACCGTGCGATTGCGACCGCCTCGTTGATGTTCAAGACGTAAAGAAAATCCTCCCCGGGGGTGAAAAACTCCTCAAAGACGTTCCAGTGATCGAACAGCACCAAGTTCAAACACCTTCCCATCGCAGCTTCAAAGCCCCGGGCCTTCAGCTGCGGCAGCCGGGCCACGGGAAGCCCGGAGGGGTAGCCGAGGGGAAGTTGGAATGTCGTGCGAATTTGTTCCTTATCTTTCGGAGCCTCTCTGACTCTGACTGCAAAAGTACTAGAACTGCGCGTACCCCCGTAACTTTCTTCTTTGAAAGAGGCTTGCTGTGGTGCATTTTTTGGGCCGGTATTTGCGCTTCTGCGGCTCCTTTTGCTGAGGAATATCGTCCTTTCTATCAGTTTCGCAAAGGTATAATCATGATAGCGCACGGTGTCATGCTCCTCGAAGCTCGGGACCTGTTGCGATTCTTGAGTGTTAGAGGCGGCAGCATCATCATCGACAACGGCGCCACCTTCTTCAGGTTGTGATTTCTCAGAAGTACCACTTAGCCGCACGAAATCTGCCAGCAGTGGATTGGACAATACACGGCTACCAGAACTGCCCAGAGTAGTTGTAGCTCGGTCGTTCTCGTCTTGCCTTTGCTGTGCACTAGCATCGTCCCGCCCACCTGAAGCAGGTGGTCGCGCTTTTCTCATCAACGATCCGACCCATTTTGTCAGAAAGTGTGTCTCCCTCGGCTCGACGGCGATCAGATTGTGGGTGAAACAGGTCTTCGCCTTGCCATACAAACGAAGTTTGCTCTCGTAAGAATGCTCCGCGTTTTTAGCTTCCACTTCAGCACGATCATCAAGTTGCTCTTGCTGTAGTCCTCTTCTATCTGAAGAGTCTGCTTGATCGTGATCGCCATCTACAGCAATTGTCGTCGTGTGGTCATCTACAGCAACTGCACTGGATCTCGACTGTTGCTTGGAAACACGACCCTCCTCGCTTCCCGATTGATGTTCATCCAGCAGTGCCTTCGGATGGAAATGTAAGTCGATGTTGAGGCGTTCCCGAAAGTTCCGCTTTAAAGCGTCCACGCCTGTAGTTTCTTCGATGTTGTGGTTCGTATCTTGTTTGTCATTTCGGTCCGTCTCCGGACGAGAATCGGAACCAGGTGTAGTACTAGGACCAACTACACCTGGCATTCGCATGTACTTCTCCGCCAGCAGCTCCTGATTGTGACCAAAGAGCAAGAAACTGATCGGCTGAGGAGGCTCACGCTCACGCGTGGTGCTGACTCCAGTAGGTTCACCTCCTTTTCTGCTTGTCGTTCTCGGCGGCGTGGGAACAAACAGCTCCGACTGCATTTCCCCCATACTGTTGCCAACATACAGTAAGTCTATCGGACGGTCTTCGCGGAGGAAGGAGACCTTCTTCTTTCGATCTTCAAGCGAGTGCGATTCTGTTCGTCCTTGTTGAAACACGTTCTTGGTCATCAGAGGCATCTGCAAAAATCTCGGCTTGTTCGCTAGGCTCGTGGTGCTGCTGCGAAGATCTGTAGTTCTATCTGTGGCGGCTACGTGGCCTTCCTGGTTTTCATCCGCCGTCAAAACCCGATGAAAGTACGGGCACACGGTGACTACCACAGTCGGATAGAAGTTTATCTCGTGCAGAAGAACCTGAAATGGCTTCTGCATCAGCTTCAAAAAGTTCCGGCGGAGAGTTCCCTGGATGGTGTTCAGGTACGCCAGCCAGGGGTTCAGTCGCAGCCGATCCGGATTTTGTGCAAAGATGTTTGCTTTCTGGTCTAGGCTCTTCCGCGGCTGCCCTTCACCTACTGCCGAGGAACGAGTACTACTGGTGCCGTCGTAGTAGTCAAACAGCTCCAGCCGGCCTCTCGCGATTTGCTGTGCGGGGCTGTCTGTAGTTCTACTACCTGCCGTCTTCAATACGCCCACTCTGTCGGCGTTATCCTTTCCGACGGGCACTCCGGCACCCACGAACGCCAAAGCAGACTCTCGATGGACAAACGGGTGGAACTGGTCCAGCTGTTTTCGCTGCGCGGCCAGCAAAAGCGCGTTGTTGTGGAAGTTTTGGGTCGTGAGGGCAAAGAGGTTTCTATCGGTGACAGGCAGAAACGGCCGAATCTTTGAAATACTTCCAATGGAATGTCGCTGGCCGTTTTGTTGAGAAGCAACGACCGTCAGAGATTCAAGGTTCAGATTAGCTGGGGCCGCGTCCTCGCTGCTATGATCATCCGCCCTTGCCACCTCGACGACCTCCAGCTCCGAGGCCCGTGGTTTCAAGTGTTGTTCCTCCGCACGACCAAGCTCCTGGCTTCTCGTTTCCTCGCTCGTGGCTTTCAAAATAGCCATGTCGATGATGTCCACCAATTTTCCACCGACACTTGCTTGTTCCGCAGCTTTTAATATTTCGGGTGTATTCTTTTCTTTTTCATCTTCGCTCTCCTCCCATTCCCAGGCCCACAACGCCGGCTGCGGAATTTCGTAGTCCAAGACGACTCTGTGGGTGAACATATGGCCTAGATGTAGAGATTCGCCAGCACTCCTTCTTGTTGAAAACGTTGCAAACAAGCGCTGCAAGTATTCCAGATCCGGTGATGAAAACTGAGGCTGTCCGACGATGTCGGTTCCCGATAAAAAGACCATCAGCTCCTGCACGCACTGGACCCAAGCGAAATTCCCGATCGTGATAAAGTGGTTCTCGTGCTGCGGGTTTTCATCATCTCCGTGAGATGTTGATGCTGATATCTCCGGACACTGCACCCCGTTTACCGCGAACTGGTAGTCAGGTGCGTATTCCGCGGAATCGGGCAGGTAGGCGCAGATGAGCGAGAGCTGTTTGTGCTGCAGTTTGGGAAGCAACTGCTGCAACTCCGTCTCCGTCGCGGGAACGCGGTCAGCGGTGCTGTCCTCTTCGAGTCCACCGGGGACACCGGGCATCGTTGCGGAAAGTGGGGTCGCCGGCCTGGTGAACCAGAACTTTGTCTCCGACCCCTCGTCTTTCAACCGGCTGGTGAGGGAAAACCTGCAAATGACATGATCTGGCCTTATTTCGTTGCGCGCGAAACAAGAACGTATGATCACGGTGTGTTGATGGAGAGCACGCTTGTCGGCTTCGCATTGAGCAGGGGCCCGAAGATGTCTCGCTTTTGCGACAGTACGCATCGCGGGCACTGCAAATACTAGACGAATCAATAGTAGAAGTGGAATCAAAAATCCTATACCAACCCGCGCGTCCAGATGCGTTTTTGGCTGCTGGTGAAAAGTTCCTTTCCGGACTCATCGCACCACTTCATCCGCGGCGCAATCCGGTAATGCCGCACGGCGACGTCGAGGCAGTTCTCTGCCACGAAGAGCCGCTTCGGTGCCAACTCCGAGGCTCTCCGCTTATTCAGGCCCGCGTCTGTGTAGTAGAAGTGAGTGACTTCATTCACAGTCTCGCAGCTGCCTGTGGTCGCAACCAGGGACGGGATGGATGTGCTGAGGATTGTATCATTTTTGATTCGAGAAGTCGAACTGCTCCATGCGGCGGCCGAGGCCGTGTACGGTGTCATCGTTGTGCCACCCTCTTCTATTGTTCCCGATTCGACGTCCCCTGTTTCGAGCACCTCCGCAGCACTCGCTTCAGAACCTCTGCTCTTCTCGTCGAACAAGCCTGGCGGAAGAGGATGGAAGTGCCACCCAATACAGTCCCCCGGCTGCAGTGCTTTGTCAACTTTGATGTAGGCGACCAGCGAAGGTTTGGATTTTGATGTTCTTCCAGACTCTACTGGAACACGACCGTGATCCTCGTTGCCAGAAGTTATCCCCTCATCTGCAGGTGCACCATCTTCAAGATGACCAACACCATCTTCGTCTTCACCCACCTCCGTACCATCACCACTACTGGTCTCCGGATCCACGAATTGCACGTTTGTTACAAGTTGCTCCGTGATTTCCGTGATGCTGTCCTCCAAATTGAAAAACACGAAGGAGACCAACGCGCGGGCGAAAAACCGCACGGAGATTGCCTCGACGAACTGCTGCCCGAAGCCGTGGTAGCACAGGTCCTTGGACCAAACGCTGACACCGTGGGGCGGAAACTTACCCATTCCTGCGCGATTTTTACGAACATTAGGCAGTCCGCCACCTGCTAGAGTTGGGGGTGTATTGGGGACAGCCGCAGCCGCAGTCTGGTCCGGATGCATGGGGGACATGCCTGAGACGTGGAAAACGTCGGTTACAACATAATTTGTTCGACACCCAGACCCAGATGTTTGGACAGGCTAAGCGCTTCACCGAAACGTGCAATGAAAAGCGAACACTCGTCGTCCGTATGCATATGTCATACTACACGTAAGGGTACGCGCTGTCGCTGTGGTTGTACAACTATAAAAGCGACTCAAATCTTTTAAAGACGATCTTGCTTCTGTTTTGCCCTCCTTGATGATGACGCGGAACGAAGGCTGACACGGCTGACCCTATGTAACCTGTCTGCCGCATGAGCAGATAGATCAACATGATAGTTGAAGAGATTATTTCAAAGAAAAAGTACTTAGATTGATAAAGTACGTACTGATACTGAAGGCCGCTTAGGCTACTGCATTCGCATGATCATTTTGGATCTTGCCGCGTGTATGTGTATGATCACCCAGGAGAACACAGCACAGCAACACCAGCTGAAAACACGAAGCGTGCTTGTCAAGAATCCTATTCTTGGCCTGGTGTTTCAGAACCGACACTGCTTTCTCTTCCTGTTCCTCGCGCCAGTCGCCAGGGTCGTCTCTTCGATATTTGTTCCTGAAGTGCCTGACCTCGAAGCCGAAACGCAAGAGAAGTTCGATTGAACACAATCCAGTGCGACATCAACTGTTTCAAAAATCATGATCAGAGTACTTTTCTACTTCGTTCTTCTCTACCTTGTTCTACCCCAACTTGACCGGCTGCCCGTTAAACGCAAACGGGTTGCTTTCCTCTTCCACGCTATTTCCCAAGGTTCCTTCTTCTTCATCCGGCAAACGATTCGCGGTGCCGTGAAATGGCGGGCGCCCGCCCGTAGCTTGTAGGACGCCGTAGGGGCCGCGGCCTGCGGCCCAGCTGCGGCGCAACGAATCTCCGTGATGGCGCCTGATGATGCCCCGAAAGTGATTCTCTACAGGGATCCATGGCAGATATTCGTCGTTCTGCCTCTCCAATTCAGCTTCCCTATGTACTTGCTCTACGCACTGCTTACAATTGGACAAGCACGCGCTGAAAGGGTTCATCGAGGACACCCAGTCCATCCACGAACTGCCGCCGTCGCTCCCGACTTCCAGCGTCGACACAGCTTGATTCGAATTATCGGCATGAACAACATTTCCATGCCCGCGTTGGGAAAAAAGTCCGATTGCGAGAATTTCTCCCGTTGAGAGGTTTCCGTCCTTGTTCGTGTTTGCGTCAAACTGCGAAAAACAAAACTCGGCCGCCGGTTTCTTGCTTTCTGTGTCCGCGGCGTTTTCATATTTCGTGTTCCTGTTGTAAAACCTTCTGAATTCGGTTTCGTTCAGCACTCGGTCTCCGTCCATGTCAAACTCTAGTATTTTCAAACCGTATCGATACACCCGAAAGTTCAACATCAATGCAGGGGCGTGGAGCTGGAGAGACCGCTGAATAACCTGACAAGTGAGATGAATGTGTACAAAATGGAATCTTCGATGAAAGCACATTGATTCAGCTTCGACTTCGTTTTCTAAAAAACTATTTATGTAAATCAGCACTCGAATTCGAACATGAACAAACGAAGAGACCCCTGTGCATGAATTCATAAATATGTCGAAGATGTATCTTCCTCTTCGTCAAAAGAAAAAGAGGTGGGTCGTGCCTTCAGTTTTTGCAGATCCTCAGAAGACACCGTGAGCAGCATCTGCTGTTCCATCGAGATTGTGGTTCCCACGTACGTCAAAAAGCTCCCTTCAAACCGCGCTAGCTCCAACTCATCATCCCAGATGCTTGTTCGCGGCAAAGTGGGCTGGTTAGAAGTTCCGTCGAGAAAAGAAGAAGTGCCGTTCATCGGTCTGACGTCGTCGGCGCCGACGTTGTTCAGGTTTTGCGCAAAGGCTGACGGTTTTTGGCTGTTTTCCCCCTCCTTTCCTTTTCCCGCAACAGGCTCTTGCTCCAAAAGTTCTTGCACTTCCTCGGCTCGATATGACGGTGGTGAAGCTGATTCGCCACTTTTCTCGTCCTGCTCCGACGTAGCGTGCCGCGTCGCAGTTTTGATGTCCGCGGATGCGGAAATATCCGCAGCGTCATTTTTGTTCGCCGCAACGTCGCGAGCAAGGCTTTGGACTAGTACGGAACCATAGACCGCGGACGCCAGAAAACTTCTAAACACCAATCGTCCCATTCGCTCCGTGCTCGGAGCTCCCGCTGGAAAGCACATCATTCCACTTGCTGACGCAAGGCGCAGGGGAGGTGCGGGTGCCTTTACCGCACCCGGTTGGGTGAGGATGAGGACGAAGGCTATTTTGATGTTCTAGTTCTTCTTAGGGGATGCGCATTCCCATTCAACCACTTGAACCACAAAAAATCAGATGAACGACCTACACTTATATTTCACTTACATTTTTTACAGAACTACGACCATCACCATACAAGATGTGAGATGCTGAACTCCTTGATCAGCATACTGTTACGACGACCCGGTGACAAGATTCAAAAACTCAGTCGGTCTGTTAATTCGTGCATGTCGGTCCTCATCGTCCTTTGCCCTTTACCTCGTTCACTATAACGACCCATGGCCATGGATGACTTTTGTTTCTTGTTCATTGATTTCGACACGATCGCAACTTGATTTTCCAGACTACAACGTCGTCGCGAACACACACCAGTGCAGATGCGAATACGAGATGATACCACCAGAATGAAAGATGAATACCACCACGCCAGTACTCAGTAGTACGCGTACGGGCCAAGGCAACGCTCAGGAGAAAATAAATGCATTGCCACTTAACTGATGAAAAAAGCGAAGCTCTCAACAAATCAACAAAAGGAACTTGTTCAAATTCAAAAATATAGCAACGAGGCTCCGATTGCCATTATGTTGAAACCATGAGAGTTTGATGTTTGCCTCGGACATGGCAAAGAACAAAAACAAATAAATGTTGTAAACTCGTTTTTTACTCTTGGTCTTGTTGGGTAGGAGAAATTTGGTACTGTGGGTACGGGTAGTTAAGCACTTCATCTACAATCATATGTGGATGTGTTGCATATTGAATTCGGAAACAGAAACAGAAACAGAGGCATAGGCCTGAGTACAAGTACGTGGATGAAGTTGAGTATAAAGCAATAAACAAAAACAAAACAAAAAACGAAAACAAAAAATACTCGAGGTGCGAAAACTGCTACTAAATCGCATTTTTCATTCACATTCTTCAAGAATAAGTATAGAGCGTCATCTCGGAAGTTCACACCTCGTATTCTTTCACTTCTCCTCCGCCAGCGACGGTCTCGGCGACGCTGCCCGACTGCCGGGCTTGGAAATTTTCGTCGCCCGTGGCGAGGGCGCTTCCAGCGTCTCCTCGATCGTCTGAGGCGCTGCCAAAAGCACGCTGCCGCCGCTCTTTGGTGAACCGCTCTCGTCACTCAAAGGCAAATCTATCCCTGCTCCACCTCCTGCTTTGGACTTCTTCCCCCCGCCCGGCTTCTTCAGCTTGGAAGACGGGGACAGAACGGGCAATCCCGCGGTCGAGGTGGACTCCGGAAGCGGTTTTGGCACTTCCTCGGCGAGCTGCAGGCTCAGGTCGCCCTCGTCGACCACCGCTGCGGCCTGGCCTTGCTCAGCACCTTCTTCTTCACCCATCTTCCCCTCCTCCATTTTCACCAAATCGATCCCCTGCTGATCCATGTAGTTGTTCCTCTCCTCTGTAGTTTCGTCATCATTTCCTTTCGTATTCCCGCCAGCGATTTTGGTCTTCAGCTTCTTCACCTTCTCCACGACCACCGCCCTCGCTTCCAGCGCCTGCGGCGTTTCGTTGTCGCAGATGCCGTTCCAGCAGTACAAACTGGCGCAGAGGCAAAACGGGATGGAGAAAAAGACGATGAAAACGATCCAGCCGGCACCCAGAGTTACTCTTCCCTTTTCCTTCTCCGAACCGCGCAGCCGCGTGTCCACGCCAGCGGTGGCGTTCTCGACCGAATTAAACACCGACAAAGGGATCCACACGTCCGTTTCCCGCGTGGACACGGTGGGGGACAGCAAGCCGATCGCGTTGGGCGCATTCGCGGTCGCGTTCCAGGACGTCACGTTCGCGGTTTGAAGCAGCGGGTCCTGCTGAATCGCGGTCGCGATGGCGGTCGCCAGGAGGAAAGCAAAAGACGGCTGCGAAGAACTCGATGTGGCTGAGGTCGTCGCTCCACCAGTTGCTCCAGAACTCGAAGTTGTTGTCGAGGATCCAGTGCCCGCGCCCGACGCTGTCGAAGAAGTCGAGCCGGAACTACTACTAGTACCGCCGGCTGCACTTGTTCCGGCTGCCCCCGTCCCGCTGCTTCCACCGCCAAAGCTCAACCCCCCGGGCACCGCCACACCCGACCCGCTGGCGGTGGAGGAGGCAGTCGTAGCACTGCTGCCTGATGTCCCGTACACCACGCCCTGCCCCGCGGTCGGGGCCAGCGCCGCCTGCAACAGTTGCACGAGCTCCTGGGCGGCGGTGGGTTGCAGCGCGTCGTCCGGCGAGGGAAACCGGATCTCGTACTCGACGATCACTTGCACGTCGCCGGAGGTCACCTGGGTGGTAGCCGAAGCGGAGGTGAGGTGGCGGGGAAAGGAGTCGTGATCGGCAAGTTGCAGTTCATCTGGTGTCGTGGTCCTGCTCGCACCAAATAACATTGACGATAACCAGTCCAACAATCCCGTCTTACTGAGGAGAACTTCCACCACAGAAGTTCTTGTTTCTGCCCAGAACAGGAGAGATGGGTGGTCCTGCAAACTAGGGGCTTGTGCGGACGATGATTTTCGTCCGGCGGATGAAGATGCTCCAGCCAACATTTCGTCACCCACCTCCTCGATGATCTTCGGGTAAAAATTTTGATGCTGTTCATCAAACAGTTCCTTGTCCAGCTCGACAGTGACCAGCAACTTCCTTCGGAGCAAAGGACTCGCAGTTGTTCCTCCGGTCTCCACCACCTGCAAGGCGATCCGGATGAAGTGGAAATACACGCAATCCACCTTCTTCCCCGAGGGCAGCACATTGTTCGTGCTGTCGCAGACCTGCTGTTTCACCACGTTCACGAACGCGAGACAGAGCGGATTACTCGCGTCGTTCAAATTGTTAGTCGTGCCACACTGCTGCCAAAACGCGGAGTCCGCTTGCACCGACCCGAAGGAAAAGGTGACGGACGAGGCAACCGAATACGCTTTCGCAGGGACAAGGGTCGTGGTTGCGGCGGTAGAGGTACCTGTTCCTCCTCCGCTTGTCGCGGACGAGGACCCGCCCGCGGTAGCCCCACCTGTGGAAGTACTACCTGCTCCACCACCAGAAGTACCCGCAGCACCGCCTCCCGGATCGGTGTTGTACAGATTCGCCACGGAAATCGGCTGCGTCGTGGTGCTTGTGGTCGTCGTGGTGGAGGATGTTGTGGCGTAGTACAAGCTCGACCAGGCTGCGGGTTGGAAACCGGTCAAGGGCCCCGTCCCGCCCTCGAAGTCCAGCAGCGCCGGCACGTAGAGCTTGTTGGACGTGTCGCAGTTGGACACGATCGAATACGCGTACATGGTCCACCCCTTCAAGTACGCATCCACATGGAAAACGTTCTTCCCCGCGGGCACTTCTACTTCCGCAATCGGGTACACAGTGTTGTCTGATGCCATGCGGTACCCCAGGGTCACGTTGTGGGTACACCCGGTGGCACTGAAAACCCCGTCTTGCGACAAAAGACCGGAAAACGCGTCCCGCTGCTCGAGGAAGAGAATGCTCGCGTCCAGCTTGTTCGTGAAATCTCCGTAGGAAACCGCGAAGGGCGTCGGCTGGTTCGCTTCCCGCCGGCCAGGAATATTGTAGAAGTCGAACGCGCCGGAGCCGGTCGCAGACAACGCCAAACCGTTCAGCGTTTGCGCGTACGCGCCGTACTGCGTGGCGAGCAAATTGGCGTTCTGGGTCGCTCGAGGCCGGAAGTCCTTGTTGACGCAGTCGCGAAGGAAGAAAGAACAGGCGGAAAATAAATCGGTGCCCGACGACGTGAAGAGCGCGTTGCTGCTCACGCTTGCCGGCAGTCCGGTAACGGTCAAGCCGGTCAGGGGGGACACGCAGTTGTCGTTTTTCGCGGTCAGCTTCATAATCAAGTTGTTCGCAATCGTCGTGTTTTCGTTCATCCCGCACAACTGCCCCGCGGTCCCGAGATTCCGGTAGATGTCCACTTCGCCGTCCACCAACGTGTTGAAGCTAATCGTGTGGTCCTGCCCGATCGCAACCACCTTCGGGCTGGAGAAAGGATTCTTCATCGTAGAAGCCGCAGCTGAGGAAAGGCAAGTGTTGCAGGCGACATTGTGCGACAGTGTTCCGTTCGTGCTGATCGACGCCAGCGTCTCGGACTCCGTGGCGTCGAACCGGTAGCTGTCGGTGAAGTAGCCGCTGTTCAGCACCCAGTTGTCCTTGATTTTGCTCATCGAGGTGCCGGTCGGGCCGGACGTGAACACTCCGTCGTCCGTTTGCAAGTTGCCAAAATTCTGGAACAAAACGAAATTCGAAAACACTTCCGTGTTCGGCTTTCGCGCGAAGATGGCGTTGATCTGCCCGTTGTAGCGGAAGGTGTTGAAGTGCAGTTTCGCGGGGGGTCTCGTGTCGTAGTCGCCCGAGTTCCCCTGCGGCTTGATCACGACCGAGCCATCCAACGACTGGAAACCGTTGAAACTGAACTCGTTGTGCTCCCACGTGATCTCGTCCCCCTGCCAATGCAGCGCCTTCCCCTCGCTGTACTTGAATCGGTTTCCCGACAGCAGTCCGTAGTCGGCCATGTAGAACTTGTTTCCGTACGGGTGGTCCAGGTTGGGGTAGTTCAGGTCCACCGTGTTCGGGAGTTCGTGCTTCAGCGCCTTTTTGCTGGTTAAGCTGTAGAGAAAGTCGTTGTTCAGCACCCGCCAATTCTCGCACTTCTCCGCGACCACCGCGTTCGCGAAGAACGTGATGCCGGACAGCGTAAATTTTCCCATGTTCTGCAGCCCGTTGGTGCGCCCACTGCAGTCGAATTTGACCCCGATCTCGGTCGACCGGCTGTGGAACTTGTAGTTCGACGGGTCGTTGTCGTTTTCCATCCGGACGAAGAGCCGGCCGGAATACGTGTTCGTGTCTTCGCTGTCGTATTGCGGGTCGGTGTCGAGAAAGTAGTCGAAAAACCACTCCATCTCCTTGTTCAGAAAGTCCAACTTGTTGGACAGGTAGTAGCTGGCCAGCCCGGTCTCCTCGTTGGTCACATTGTTCACGACGGACAAAAACGGGTCGTCCGAGCAGCTCAACCCGCTCGCCGCCTTCTGGTACGGCGGCGCCGAACTGCCGCCGCCGTGCTGGTGGCACCGGATCTTGTGGAAGTGCAGCATGTCGGAAGTGTGGTTGTAGACGTAGCCCTGCTCCGTCATGCCGAAGCCCCAGGAGACGGAGATCGTCGCGCCGGTCGCGTTCAAGCTGGTTTGCTGTTGCAGGTTCTTCGCGGGGTAGGGCTCCACTGAATAGTAGGAGTTGCTGGTTGTAGTGGTGGACTGTACTAGTGGGTCGACCGCATAGGTCCGCTGACTGGCAATTCCCGTTGTGCTGTCGTCCTGAATCCAGCCATAGCCGGTATTCGGCGGCTCGTATCCGTTTACGCCCCGCACGTACGGGCTGGCCACCGTCGACGGATCCGCGTTCACTCTCCCGTGGAAACCCTTCACGATCTTGGCCCACGTCTGCCGAGTGTCGAAGAGAGAAACCCAATTGGGCACGTCGGTGGCGTTCACTTTGGACTCGTCGAGGATCAGATCCTTGTTCTTATTCTTCGTGTACTCAGAAAACGGCACCGCGTCCGGCCACCGGGCCGGGACCATCATCTCCCTTCCGAGGAAATTTTCGCGCAAACCGTTCGCGGTCTCGACAAAAAGCTGGAAGATCGGGTTGTACTTCGGCACCAACGTCGTGTAGATCTTCGCTGCCGACGTTGCACCGGCTGATGTTGTACTAGCAGTTTCATTCTGCAGCGCCGTGGCGCACTGCTGGGAGTACGCGGGGACGAGAGCGCAGTCAACCCAACTCAGGTAGCTCGTAATGTCCTCGGTCCCGTCGATGACGGTGGTACCGTCCGCACTCCCGGTGAGGTTCAGCTCCTGGTGGGTGCTGGCGAAAGTGATGGTCTCGTTCCCGATAGTGTGCACCCCGGAATCCAGCTCGCAACCCTCACCATTGGAGATCTTCGTGATGCAGTTTTGCAGCGTGTCCGCGGAGACGGACGTGGAAAGGTGGGACAAGAAGAAAATCGCGAACGGCAGGACCACTGATTGTGCGGCAAAGCGAATTCGCAAACCGGGCACGAGCGTTGAGCGGTCGGTAGTAGCTGCCATGGTTTTACTGAAAGATGAGGAACGAGAGAAAGTTCAAGTTAGCGTTACTTTTCACGTCAATAAAAGCAAAAGCAAAAACAAGAATATAATGCGCCTGGGCGAGAAACTGGTCAAAGTCGAAGTGGTGCTGTCGACTCGACAACACAAAGACTTTGATTCATCTGAAGAGGGAGATGTTCGTCAGGGGGTGCGTGCTGTTTGAATATCGCTGGGAAAATGATGAACAGATAGGTAGAAGCAGTTGAGGTAGAACTAGAGGTACTCATAGATACCCATACGTACATACCCATACGCACACCACGCGAATAAACACAACGATTCTACTGGCACGAGGACGAAACAAAGCACGATCATGAACGTGCTATGTACAAGATGAACGAAAGAGGCTGAACGAACGTCGAATCTGGTGCGAAGCGGGACGACAAAACGACAACAAGCTGCTGACAGCATGGACGACATTTGGAAAGATGACATGAAACGCGAATAGACATACGCATCCACACAACTACCACGATTCTTCTTGCACCATTATTTTCGGCGAAAATACAAAACAAGCTACGAACACGAAGACGAAAATACACCAGAAAAAAAATGAGAACATCTTCCGCCAAACCGAGCCGTTGCAGCTGCTCGATCCTGTCTCTGCAATACCGCAGGAGGTCAGGTAGAACTTAGATGAGATTTCTTTCCACTTTCATTTTTGCTCCACCCAAACCGATACGCAAATCCGTTTTTGCTTCCGTGTCTTGCCAGTTCCTGTTCCAAATAATCTCGCTGACCCGCGTAGTAAGAATTCGCGAGGTCCACAACTTCGGCCGAAATGTCCTCAAACTTGAGGAACATTTTCCCGCCCCCGAGCACGTTCTGTTTCGGAATCTTGAAATTTTGGTCGCTATCGAGTGCGGGTGTTGGAGGGGGACTCGAAGTGCCATCTGTTTCGTCGAGCTTGAGGGAATCCAAAATGTTCTGGTTGATCTCTTTCTTCAGATGACTACGAAGCACGTCGATTGCTGCGTCAGAAGATTCATTGTTGTCTGGCGTGCCTCCATCGCGTCTATCAACGTGTGTCGTCATTCCGGCTCCAGAGTTTTCGCCTGCGCCGGGCTCTTGGTCTTGTCCTTCTTCTTTCCCTGTAGTGCCTGCCAGAAACTCCCTGACCCGCACCAAGCCGCTGACGGTCAAGGCTTCTTGCATGTGAATCACCAACACGTTGTCCTTGCCGAGAATCAACTTCGTCATTTCGATCCTTTCCTCCCAGTTGCCCCAGCCCCGTCCCGGCACGCAGTCCGTCAGGTTGTACCGAATCATTTTCTCAAAGTCTGTGTCCACCATTTCGCTGCACCGCATGCGGTATCATGAGCAAAAGTATCGCACTCCTAGACGTACTATCTCTATTGCAGTCATCCATGATTGACAAATGCCACCGGTAAGCGAAATGGAAATCAGAATTATTTTTACATGTGCCTCCATTTCATTCTGAAAAAAAAATGCAATACTTTCGATCCGATAATACGATACTTTTGCAGAATGCATATGTGATTGTAGTGAGAAAGCAACGCGTCGAGGGGGTCGGAGATCAGCACGATGGCCTTGGCTTTCCTCGGCAGGCGGTGCAGAGTGTCGGTCGACTCAATCACCCGGGGGTCCTTCACGCCGCGGAGGGGTCTCGATATCTTGTTAAGGTTCCCCACAAGCCGGCTCTTTGCGGTTATCGTCGTTCTGCTCGAAGATGACATCACATCACCCTGCTCCGCGTCGCCCTCGTTCTTCTCTTTTCCTTCTGTCCTCTCGTCCACATCTGTTTTTCCTGATTGTCGCGGGGGAAACGAGGTCATGAGCTGCATGTAGGCGGTTTCGGGAACTGCGTAGTTGTTCGACAGTTCGTAGCCCCAGAACGTGGATTCGCAGAACTCCTCCCTGACTATGCACTGCAAAAGCAACGCACTGGTATAAATTGCAATACCAATTGGCTCAGCGTCACAAATTGAATTTGTAATGCGGGTTTGCCTTAAGAACTAGATTTGTAATGCATGACTGCAATTACTACGAGCACGATACTTTTGCACAGGATACTGACATCTCCCCCGCAATTGGCCATCTCCACGCCCGGGACGTAGTGGTGCAGGCTGTACGCCAGAGACGTGGTTCCCGACTTCGCGAAGCCGACGATGACAAAATCAATCTCCACATCGTTCCAGTTCAGCAGCGGCTCGATGCGGACCGTGAAGCGTCTCGCGATGAAATGCGGCAGGAGGAGTTCCTTGGGGAAGATGTTTTTCCTGTTTTTCACCTCGTCCAAGTCATGGATCGAGGAGATCAAACCCGGCTTTCCGCAGGTCTCGCGCGGGAGGCAAATGCCGAAGGAGGACTCCACCCAACCCCACTGCTCCCCGGTGTTTTGGTCGGTGAACATGTTGACAAGTCGCACCAGGAAGTTTTTCCCCTGCGCGTCCTTGCAGCTCTGGAAGGTCTCCGTGAAAAACCGCTTTTTGTACCGCTCCGTGGGCGACGCTATGGCCTGCCAGATCGCCGTATGAAGTGTAAAAATGTCTGGGTCTGGAAGGTTGGAACTTGTCATGGTAAATCTGAATCATGTAAAAATCTGTGTTGCATGAGTGCCAAAAGCTGTCCACTTTTGACCTAATCGAGAGGCAGTTTCTCATGCAGGATAGGCATGATAGAACTCTCACGGAATCTGTCATGCTATGTCCTCCATACCAGACCTCATGGGTCATGGAAAACCTGCATGACAAGTCTGGCATTCTTCCAGACCCAGACATTTTTACATTTGATACGCCGCGGAGCCGCGCTCGCGAATGTACTGGGTGGTCACCGGGTAGCCAATATCAAATGTAAAAATGTCTGGGTCTGGAAGAATGCGACTTGTCATGCGCATTTCAGAACACACAAAAATCTCTCATGCATGGGTAGCAAAAGCTGCCCACTTTCTGTCAACAAAGTGGGGGATTTGTCATGCGGGTTCGGCATTGCGGAAGCTTCTCGAAACCTGTGATTCTAGAGCTTCCATGCCAGACCTGCTGTGTCATGCAGAAACAGCATGACTCTTCCAGACCCAGACATTTTTACATTTGATAGCCGAAGAAATACTTCAGCCCGTCGGCTTGCGGCTGCGATTTATGAGTCTCTGACTCGTCCGGGGGGGTTGTAGTTATTTCTGCTTGGTTTCTGTTCGGTTCGACGTCGTCCACGGGCGCGCCTACGGCAACGGCTGATGTTGTCCCGGATTCCTGCTTATGTGCACCAGAGGATTTTGCTGCGGCACTTGTAGTTCCAGCAGCGGAAGTGGGTAAATCGTTAGTTCCGGTGAGCATGTCCGGAATTCGCTCTGGTCCCTCCCATTTCTCCAGGAAATCAGCGACGCAGCGCTGCATGTCGGGAGAAAATTTCTCTCTGTAGGTATTCCACGCATGGTACTTCTTGTACGGATCGTGCTCAGAATTGCTGGTAATTTGCTCGCCGCGTGCATCTTGTGAAGCCGCTGCGTAACCACTACCACGACTTTGCCCTTCAGCTACAGAGAGACCTTCTTGCTGCTGCAGGAGCGGCTCCGCCTTAGCCTTCAAGTACTCCGCCCTCACCTTTTTGTACGCCAAAGACGGCGTGAAGGTCCGCACTTTCGGCGGCAACACGCGCTGTTTCCAGCCCTTCTCCAACGTGCCCGAGCGGGATGTCTCAAACCACTGCAGTTGCATTACTTCCGCGCAACACGCAGCGGACGGTGTGGAGCGGGAAATGTCCTCCAAAACGATGTCCTTGGAGAAGTGCTGCTTCCACTGCTCGGGCGTGAGAAACAGGCTCTGTTTCATCGCTTTTCTGCGGCTGAATGGGACACTGAAATGCTGGCTTTCGTCGGGAAGTCGCCGCACCTCGGTGATGTTCCAAAAAGAAGACTCCGTGGGGAAAAGAGAGTCAACTGTAACGGGGACGTCGGCGTCGGCCTCGGGCAGCATGACACTAGAAGTTGTGGATTGTTCCTTTATTGCGGCTACTACATTTTCGTCTTTCGTCGCCCCGAGGCCCGCCGCCAATTCCCACCTCCGGAACTTCTGGTAGTCGCGCACCAGGTCCGAGTCGAACTGCGGATACGATTGCAAAACCACGTCGAAATTCATGGTCCGCCGTTCCGGGTGGTGCAAGTCCCAGGGGAGCGCCCCGATGCCCCCGAACATGAGCTGCAGAAACCTGGGCAGAACCAGTTCCACGATCAGCGCATTGGCGTCGAACTCTGCCCTCGCCGCGGCCGTGTCCGCCACCGGCTCCGCGCACACGCGGGGGACACACAGCGCCATGGTGATGTCCTCGCGCGTGACGTGCGCGAACTGCGGATGGGGCGACCGCCGGTAGGCGTGCTGCATCCGCTGTTTGATCGTGTCGTGGAGTTTTGCCGGCGTCGTGGGCCGCGAGTAGTGCCCGTCACGGTCGTCGACGGAATATTTCTTGGGAAAGTTGTTCATGGTCGTTCCGTAGGTATGGATATACTCGTGCGGATAGAAAAGCAACTCCACCCAGTAGTAGTTGCTCCTCTGGATTTCTACGTCAAGCTCTTCGGATCTGTCACGACGACCCCCAGCTTGTTCTAAACTCGTCAGGACGGTGGTGGTCTCCGCCCCGTGTAGTTGTTGCAGCTCGTCGTGTTCTACTTGTGCATCGAGTTGCGGAGGTTCTGGGTCTGGTTTGTCTCCGCCCCCACTGACGCAAGCCGAGCGCATCCAGTAGAAAGACCCGTCCGGCATATCGGCGGCGGAGAGCAGGGAAAAGGAGATCATGTGTCTATCGTACAACTTCTTCCTCAGCTCCGCATCACACCGTATCGCCGGCTTCAAGTGCGTCGCTTCGAACTTGTGGGGTGCGAAAGGGCGGGGGTCATGGACTTCGCTAGCAACTGCACTGCTCGCCGAATGTAGGATATCGCTGGACGAGACACTGCGGGTGGCAGCACCTCCTTCAGCCTCATCTCCATCTCGTCGGGGCGGTAGCTGTTCTAGTTGCTGACCAGAACAAAGCAATGGCGGCGCAACGATATCTTGGTGAACCAAGAGCAAAAGTAGAGAAAAGAACATAGA
>JACKZZ010012195.1_pt1 | contig 39277 bp, 45 predicted proteins | sample 8027871 | NCBI WGS metagenome assembly JACKZZ01 (sample SAMN15724774, study PRJNA655200) | protist metagenome | isolation source: fluorescence activated cell sorting (FACS) single amplified genomes of... | place: USA: West Boothbay Harbor, Gulf of Maine | collected 2000-07-19
CCGTTCTGCCTCTCAAGGAATGCAAGCCTGGCAAGGAGGAGGAGGACGAGGCAAGGATGAATAAAAATAAGATCACCACTAAAACCACTGTTGAAGCAACAGAGAGTACTATTTCTCATCCAGAATTCCTTGCTGATAAGGTTATGGCCCAAACCATGGGGATACAATACACAATGAACCGTACAGATAAGATCAAAATATCAATTATTTTGACGTTAGTAACTGGAGCCATGATGTCCCTATTATCAATCGTGTACACTACTCTTGTAGAGTCAGCAGAGGACAACGAAGTCCTGATTAAAGCTTCGTCATCTACAGAAGAACGTGAGCAGAGTAAATTCGGCAGAATGATTATGCTGATAGAGCTTATCTGGGTTTGCATTATGGGTCTTTTTAGTGCGTTGAAAAAGCTTTTTTGGGACCGTATACATGAGCATGAAAACCAGGAACGAGTGTTAGATTTAGCTGTATTGTATGAACAAACCTGCTTATCAAATGAAAAGCATCATTCCCTGATTATGATACGTAAGGTATTCATGGTTAGGAATAGAATAGGTCTGAAAATGACGTCCGCTGTCTGGTTCGTCTTGTCTTTCCTTTTCACACTCGAAACAGTGTATAGAGCCCCGTTTCCTGGTAACATCTACCTCAATGTGTTGTGTGGGGCTATTCTTGCCATCTCCATGTGGTTAACATGCCTAGTCGTTGAATCGCTGTTATGTTCTGGGCACTTGTACACGATTGCTGGTAAACAGTTGGATTTGTGGTTGAATGAGGATAATCAAACTGTGACAAAGAACCACTTTAATAAAACCAAGAAAGGAAAATATCGGGAAGAAGATGATGCGTCGGAGGATGGTACTACTGCGGATGATCTTGCTGCTCCAGGTATTAGCAGCGGTGATGAAACCACTGAGGAGAAGGCCATGACTACCTCCAGCAGCAGTAGCAGCAATGGTGTCACTCGCACCACTACCCTAATGGCAGGTAGTACAGGAAAGAGACCAGGTAACAGAGAAACAGGCGATGGAAAAGCTACTACTAGTACACCATCTCTGGAACCATCCAAGAGTACCACGACCATGGGCTTGTCAGAGGAACGGAACGTGATCTTGGTAGAATTACACACGCTGGTGATGGAGGAACTTAAAAACTCTGATCATGGACTATTAGTCCATGCTGGATTTTGCTTTACCCTAGTGGTATTGTTAATGACAGACCTGGTTGTTGTCTCACCTAGAGGGACAGGGCTTGTCTTTCTTGGCGGTGGATGTGCCACTGGGTTAGCTATTCTATCAACGCTTCTCCGTTCGAGTTTGCGCATTTCAAGCAAATACCAAAATCTTGAAGAGAAGATTGAAGTACGTATTACGGAAGAACGCGAAGAAGATGATGATGGTTTGAGATTTGGAGAACCAGTACTTGGTAGTGGCACTCATCGTAGTAATGATTATAGCAGTCGTAGCAAGAGCAGTAGTAGCGGCAAGAAGCAGCGAATCAAATTATCTATTAATTCACACTGTGCATCACCTGCGATTAAAGCAACCGGAAGAGTTAACAAAGCATCTACAGCAGTCATCAGCCCAGCTGCAGCAAGTCGTAGGTTACACAGTAGTAGTAAGAAAAGTAGTGGTACTGACTCCACCACCATGATGGTCATGGAAAACCAAACATGGTACCGATTAGTAAAATCTTTCAAGAGCCCACCAAAGCATGTAATCAGCGATTGTATTCACAACATGTTGTATGTTTTGTTCTTTACCCTCTTGTTCACCTTAATACAATTCCTCTTCGCGTGGCTCCCTAGCCCCTCTGGTGTGTCACCATACGAGAGTAGTAATGAAGACAACAGTGGTGTCCTTGTTGCAGCAATGTTGCCGGCTGTATTCGCTGTTGTAAGTTGGTACACCCTACTCTTTGCATCAATGTGGATACACGAAGAGGATAGAAGCCTATGTAGATGCCTTGCTAAGTTTGCTCCATCCTTGGTTGCCTTGATTGTAGTTTTCCTGATTCTACTGGTGATTCTTGTGAACATCTATGGTCCCATTGCCGTGAGGCAACTGAAGGTGGATGTATTCATGGCTGCTGTGTTTGGAATACTGGCTGTCTTCGTCCAGTGCTGGAAGTCTGTAATTGCCTACGACAATCGACATAATAGAAACAAGGGGCTTTGGAGTGTACTACGAAGAACATTGAAATCGGTTTCTCCGCCGTTTGTCATCAAAATCGTCATATGGAGCTACCTCCTTGTCTTTCAGGCAGTCAGTTCCTACGCAGGCGGGAAGGGAGAAGATAATACGATCGCATTCGTTGTTCTATTTTTTAATGCTATAGTGAAAACTGGCGGAGATTTCATCTTGAAGTCTACCCTAGCTCAGAATAAGGGGGTAAGAGATGGGTTCTCACAGGGCGCTCTGTTCACATATGAGCTCATTGTTTCAACTCAATCAAGGCTTGTTCTCCTCGGTTTGAAGGACTTAGAGACATTATTCTACTCATCGTTAGCATTAGGGGTTTGGGAGGTGATCGTTCGCATGGCTTGCATTTATCGTTTCAAGTTGCAGACAAAGGATTTGATTGAATTGCATGGTGATTCCGACGAGAAGAACAGCAATGCAGCGGCTATCCTAGACTGGGAGCACCATTGCCGGTATGCCAAGCTGCTAGTGTTTAACCTCAACGGGGATATGATAGTAGAATATTTAGGGGTGAATGTGGCTGCTACATTGCTTTATTTATACAGAGATAGTAATGCCTTTTACATTAACAAGACCGGGGAGGTTGTACTGTTGACGTCAGTCATGTTGTCAGTGTTCATGCAAATAGGACCAGAAGTTATCGCTGATCTGTTGGGTACATTTGTTGAGGTACGAAGTAAATTACCGATATTAGAATATTGGAGTGCGGTGACAGACCGGAAGAGCATTTTATATTTTGTCGCAACTTGTGCATTGAATATTTCTCTGGTTTTGTTAGCATCACCGAGTCACCAGTGATAACAATAAATATATAAATTAAAACCTTTATCGTACACTTATTACACATAATAATATATTTCGCATAGATGTAATGTACATGCATACACCGATATGGGCCACACATGTCAGATACATTCGCTTCTCTTTGTGCAGCAGAATATAGATATCACCAGTCAGCTCTTTTTATCATCATCTTCAAAAATAAGATCAAAATATTTAAGAATCTTACATAATTTAAATATATTTATCCGTTCCCTGTATCATACAAGCAAAGCATGATGATTGGGAACACAAAAGATATAATTTTTAAACAAGATCAGAACAACCTAACCTTCTTATTCCTACATACTACTACAGTACTTTCAAGAATACTACTACAGTACTTTCAAGATGTTATTACAATCCACGACTTCACGGGGACTTCTTTCAATAATACAATCATCAGAAACTTAAACAATAGGGTAGGAAGCATCAGCGGCAACACCACATCGGCTGGAGTCGTTTGCCTTCATCTTAATGTAACCAGAGTCACCCCAGTAGTTACCCCAAGAGTTCTTAACCAACCAGTAGTCCTTGTTATTGGTGTTTCCGTATCCAACCAAGGTGACACCGTGGTCCAACTCATCGGCAGAGCAGTTGGTACAGCAGTTCTTCTCGTCATAGACACCAGAGCTGTAGAACTGGAAGGAGAACTGGGAAGCATCGATAGCAATGGATACAACGCGCTCCTTGACAGCGGACAACAAAGCTGCCTCATCGTTAGAGGTAACGGTCACGTAGCTTGAGAAGGTAGCAGCGTAAGCAGCCTCGTAGTAGGTGACAGGGTACTTGCAGGTTCCCTGGGAAGCGGTGTACTTGTAGTCACCCTCCTTGACGATACCCCCGTTGTCAATGACGTACTGGAATCCATCCTCCATCTCTCCTCCGGTGTTACAATCGCACTCTCCACCGTTGACACAGTCAACCAACTGCTGCTCGGCAAGAGAAACAAGCTCTCCGGTGGCCTGGTAGTGAGCACCTTCCATAGCAGCTACAGCACTGAATGCCCAGCATGATCCACACTGTCCCTGGTCCTTAACTCCGGTAACAGCACCATGGTCTCTCCAGTCAAAAGAGTCGGAGAAAGATCCCTCAGAACGGAACATAGGTCTCTTGTGCTCGTAGGCAGCAGCGGAGTTCTTCTCAGCCTTCTTCAAGGACAAGAATCCCTTGTATTCCTCACGGTTCATATCAGCCAAATGGTTCAAGGCAAGGGTGAAAGTCTCCTCTCCACGCTCGAATGCCTTGTTGTGCTCAATGATCTTCTCAACATTCTCAATGAAAGTCAAGAATTTGCGGCCATGCTCGGCCTCAGAGCTGTACACCTTGTTGTGTTGGACCTTCCACAAGTCGAACATGTTGGTCATTTCCTCGTTAACGATAGGCATAGAGGAGGATGCAGAGGCGGTGGCTACGGCAGCTAGGGCAAGGGTTGCTAGGAACTTCATGATAAACTGATGTGGAAAAAAAATGTGGAGGGAGTTTGTCAAAGATACGATAGTTAGTAACAAATTAGGCAGGATTACTTTATACATATACAATAGTCGTGATATATATATGTAATATAATATGTTTAGATGGATCAGGTGTAAAATTTATTGTGTATCTTACAAATAAAAATTGGTTTTGATATTATAGAATTCGAAAGTGGCTATCCCATAGTCCAACGGCAGGTGCACTACCCCAATGTACTTTTCAAAGAATGTAGTTTTTTGCATCATTATGGAACATTTGTTTGATATTAAACTTAGACTCCATGAATTATTTTCATTTTTATTGGTAATGAGTATCATTAATGAAAAAATGATGACCTCTTATGCGCCAATATCTAGGTCTAACACTTTTCTTCGTTGATTCTGGGATAGACAAATTTTGAATTTTGAAATGTAACATTGATTATTTTGTTATTAATGGTATTTATGATCACTTTAAATTATATTAAATTGTTATAAATACATTGTTTGGTAAATTTTATGTACATCAAGCTCAAAAATTGTATGTATTTGTGAGTAAATGAGATCGATACAGTTTTGATAACCGTTAGTAGTATCATTGAAATTGTCATGATCAGAGCACGGATAATATCAGGCTCACGTGATCCATGTAAATGGGATCAAGTCTCTTTTTATACACATATAATGAAGGATATTATTCTAATTAATTTGTAAATTGATTCAGGAAGGTTATTTCGAATCAATTTATTCTTTTATTTGGGTCATCAATCATCAATAGATTCAATAGATCACTACTGCTGTCTTTTCTTGGTTTCTTTTTTACATTGCTTGTTGTTGTGAGAGAGAGAAGAACAACCATGAAGTATTTCAACAGAATGGTACAATTTGAATTTATTGCATGTAATACTAAACAATGAACTATATGTACAACTATATATATATATATTTATTTATTTATTTATCAGTAAATGCAGTGAACAGTAAACGCATGGAAAGCAAACTCACTACTACCCCTCTATTCTCCTTACATCAGTTCATGGCACTCACCCCAGAACTATAATTAGATGAATTACGTCTGTGGAGCAGTAAAAGTTGTTGAATCAGCGCTGATCCAAATTTCTTCCACTGAATCAACGCTACTACTGGTTGTTCATAATAGAGGTGTATCAATGAACAACGCAGACAACAACACTCCTCTCTCTTCTCATCGAAGCTGTGATGTATATGTTTGACAACGGGGAAGGGGGAATTACATTGTTTCAGTCTCCAATGGTCCCAAGTAATTTTCTCCAAATGAACCAATAACTTGCTGTGAATAAGAGTAAATTAAGTATCACATTGTTCCCACCATAAGAATCAATTAAAATTGTTCATGAGATCAATATATCACTTTACTTAAAAAAAAAAACATCAAAGATAATAGGAAAAACAATTTACCATAGTAGCTGATTCAACGCTCACTCGGATAACTTTAAATCGAAGATGTGAATGGACACCGATTTCCGATCCCTCCCCGTTAACAAAGGCCAACTTCTCGGGATTGAATTCGTAACCCTCAAGCATGGCCATGTTATGAATAAACGCCGTCATAGGACCTACAGAGACGTACATACCATCCTGTAAATATAATTTCAACAAGCAAGTAAAATCAGGCCAATCACAAAAAGCGAAAGTAAATATTTTGTGAGTAACTCCACTGCATATAATATATATCGGATTGAAGACCGAGAAGAACCCACGACAACACAAATTACATTTCAAGTTAGACTGTACTAATATCGATTATATATCTTTACGTACCGCATCAACAACCTTTACTACTCCATCAAGAACTTCACCAAAGAATGGCATAAACAATATAGCTGTGTATTTCAAATGAAATATAGCAGCTCCTGTGTCTTCATCGATTTCACCAAGCCCAATGTCATCCACCTCTACCTCCAATACGTTAATACAATAACCAAAATTACCCAACGCTTTACCCTCAACCGCTTCATTTAGTCGCTGTCTTAGTATATGTCTCATTGATTTACCTAAAATATATAGTGACAAATGCATAACGAAATCAATGATCACTTCACCTCACTACATCGAACAAGCTTTTCTATTGGATATATGCGTACATCGTCAATATAAATCACTTACCAAAGAACTGCGGTTCAAGCACAATTCGCTTAGTCATCTTTTTCTGCGTTTGGTACAAATAGAACCAAAAGAAATGGATAGCAAAAAACTTCGTTGGTCATTCCACAAGCTTCTGATCTTCAAGTTATCAATATTTGTACACTTTTTCAACTTTTTCATTCACTGAGAAAGATCAATTTAAAATGAATTTCCCTGTAACTTACTTTGAAAAACATTTTAACGTCTAGTTAATCTATAAAAATCTATAAAGCCAACTATACTGACGAGGCCTCAAAATCAAAAAAGCTGATCTGGCTGTGAGTGGCGGGACCAGAAATTACGTTTCATCTTAGAGTAGAATTCAAAATTATGGTATTTGAACATTACGCGTTCGGAATTTAGCCTTTAGTAATTCGATAATTTAGTATTAGGACTAAATATTGGTCTATATTGATGTGAAAATTAGTGACATCATGCAGATGGACTCACTTTTGCAGTCACTTGCGTTGAACGTCTCAGTCATCTGTAATGTGTCTTCTTTTCCCTTATTCATTTGATATTTTGTAACATTTTTATGTATCATGTGTAGTCATCTGAAGTAGAGGAGACCTTAAAGCGCATTCAAAGTCATAGAGGTGTTGAGGGAGTCTTAATTATTAATAGTGAAGGTTTAACATTGGTGAGTGACCCAGTTTATTGATGAATTTGATTGATTAAAATGTATTGATGCAACTAATTGATTGATGCCTATCAAGTCACTATAAACACTTTTCTTCTACAGTAATGCGTAGAAATCATGTGAAAATCCCGTATCATTCATTGCATTCACATACCTTGCTGAATGGTCAAACAGGAGGAAATCAACTAACTTTGTTTGCTAATGTAATGACATTTTCTTTTACGATATTGTTTGCTTCATTTTGAAATAGAAATCAACCCTTGATCCAGAGAAAACAAATGAATATGCCTCACTTCTTGCCGAACTTGCCACGAAAGCTAGAAGTGTTGTACGAACCTTGGACCCAACGAATGATTTAACTTTCTTGAGGGTGCGATCTAAGAAACATGAAATAATGGTTGCTCCAGGTAAATAAGATATTGAAATATGTATACAGTGAAGTCTATTATGAAAATTTTAAAATTGTATTTAATTAAAACAATTTCATCTTTTATACATGTTTCCTCTTCCGATGTCAACAAACTGTGTAGATAAGGATTATGTATTAATTGTAATTCAGAACCCAAATGTGGAAGATAAGTAAATGATGGGAGGGATTGTTATCATGTTAAATAAAAAGCAAAATGAAATATATATATATATAAATAGTAAATTTAATGTATAACTAACCAGCAGTGGTTGATACATATATGGATGTGAGGCACACATGCGATTATTACTCGTGTATGCATCATAAAAAAAAAACCAAAGGCATGTTTTCATTTATTTTATTATCTACATTATTATTACGACAATAACCTGTTTTTTCGATGAATTTTCTTTACTTTCGCTTTTCGAAGAATCTAGATAATGCGCCTCTAGGCTTCTCATCATCATCTGCTGCTGCTCGTGCACTGCTGATGCTTACCCCCTCTTCACCACGCTCCATGGCCTCCGCCTTTCGCCTGTCCTTATCCGCTCGAATCAATTTCTTCTCCTTCGTCATAATATTAGCATGATTTCTACGAATACGAGCAGATGGTTTGCCCTTTCCACGCATTTTCTTTCTCTTCGGTTTCTCTGGTTTTCCTGAGTTATTCGCCTCATACGCTAGCTTCCGCTCCCTGGCCAAAACCTCGGCAGGGGCACGATCCACGGTACCAATCATATCCGGGTTGAGCATGATCATTTCTGGTTGAAGTTTATCCAATAAACTACGAACATCAGCTTCTCTGCGTTGCTTGTTTGTTTGATACGGGTTAGCCTCGTTGGTATCGATGTTGGGCTCACCAGCACCTGGCACCACTATCGATGAAACACCACCTGAATGACCTAAGCTCAAGGTATCATCAAATGGACGGAAAAGAACATCGCGTATCTATAACCGTATATATATATATAAACATAACATAACCCATGTTGTTAAAAGTAGCTAAAACAAAATCAAATAAAACTTATGAACACAAAACGATTATGTGAGCAAGGCACACATAACATGTTAGGAAACATCCTCCTTTTCGTCTCACCTCTTCGCCAGCAATCATATGCGTCATGTACGGAGATTTGGCCTTTGTGCGCAATGCATCCTTCCATATCTGGACATGGGGTCCGCATCCAACTGCAAGCAATCCCTGTTGAGATATGTCCATGGAAGCAGCGGGTCGGATGGTGAAGTATTGATTAACAGGTTGAAACTTTCGAATATCCCAAATCTTCATTTGTCCGTCCAAACCAGCAGTGGCCATATAATTTCCTGAATTATCAACTGCTAATGATTGCACGGGACCCTTGTGGCAGAGCATCTTCACTAGGGCTTCACTTTGGTTAGGAGACCACAGTGTTACCGTACCGTTTCTAAAATGAGAAAGCAAACATATTATATATGATGTGATGCAGAAAGAGGAGTTGTGAGCATGTTTGTTGATAATAATGATTGTACAATCCAATCAGTTCGATAAATCTCACTTCAATCAACAATCAATAAAGGGGGCACTTACGCGTGTCCCAAGTGCATCACCGCATTGTAAGGATTTTGTTTCATGGTATCACATGGTCCAAGCTTCGTTCGGTGTTCCGAGACGAGTAATCCGGTGCTAGTATCCTGATATTTCAGGTACCCGGTGCGGCCAACGGATGCTAGAAGGAAATGATAGGGTAGAAATTCTAATTTGGATGGCTCCAGGTGACCACGCAGACAGTGTAATTCCATTCCAGTGTTGTCATAAATGTATAAATATTTCTTCTGTGCCACCGCGAACATGTTATAATTGTGAAGGAAATGTACATCTCTCACAGTTTGTTTGACATTAAACTCGGCTACCACATTATATCTTAATGTATCGATCATAGCAATGTGTCCTTTCTTTCCCCCAAGTAGCAAATGACGTCCGTTTCGGGTATAATCCAAAGAGTATGGTCCAAACGTTGGTAGCTTCAAATCATGAATTTTAAGACTCGTCTGGTAATCAACCGCATCTTTGATATCAGATTGTTTGAACTTGTAGGTACGTTCCATACCCTCCGCTTCAATGAAACCGGTCCCCTCGGTGTTCAATATTTCCGCCTTTGATGCATCCAGAGCTGCCTGTTTCATCAATCTCTCCTCATATTCCATCTCGCGCTTCAATTTCTTGTCTTTCATTTTCATTTTACCTGGTCTTCCCTTCATGTACTTCTTTGCTATAGTATACATCAATTATAGACGACACAAAGATGATATATATATATATATAACTATAATCAGAAGGTGTGTTATTAGTGGATATCAATTGATAGTTGCGCACACCCATGAAAATTTACCGTTCTCAAGCTCTGCTCGTTTTCGCTTTTTAGATGCCTTAGCAGCAGCAGAATTCTTCTTAGGCTTTGCATTCAGTTTCCTTCCAAGCCGCTATATCCATGGAATGAAATATTGGTGTAATGAAGAATATTAAATCAGAAAATATTTCGAGAAAATACATGAACGACTTGTGATTTTGGAAAAAACTTACCACCCCAATCGGTTCATCTTTAGCTGATGCATGGCCACTCTTTGTCGCATGCACAGTATCTTTATCCTTGGATGATAATGTAATGTGATCCTCCTCGTCACTGTGATATCCTGACATTGAAACAAATTAACTTTGGATGAGACACAAACAGTTGCATATATACTGGCGCTGGGATAGATAATACAACCCCAGTAGTGATAACGGTTGTCAAATTTTCAAAATAGTCACAGAATGTCTCGTAGGCGCGGTAAAAAGGGTACTGTGGGTGTTGGTGGTGGAGATGGTGATAAGGGAATGTCATTAAATTTAAATAATTTAAAGTAAGTTCTATGTAATGTTGAATATTAGCAAATTACCATTTCACTAACGTTCGCACTGCGTGTTTCAATCATTTTTCTAATTATAGAGCAAAGCAGGACAGGTAAATAATTGATTATATTAATATTGAACTGTTTTAGTATATTAATCACTATTCAAATTCAATTTAGTCGTTCTCTTAGTGTTCATTAATCAACATGCTCGTTTGTTGTTTGAAAATTGAATGACACTTTTCAATGCATTGTTTCAGTGATGATTCTGAGCCTGAACGAACCGGAAAGAAGGGCCGTAAACGTGGTGGTTCTGAAGATAGTGATGATGGTATGCCATCTTTGAATTTGGATGCAATTAAACTGAAACCCGATGGTGATGAAAGTGGGGACAGTAGTGATGAAGACACTGGCCGAAGAAGGTATGTATTGTTTCTTATCTCTAGTAGAAGGGTTTCTGTTATTGACTTTTATTATAGAGAAAATAATTGATATTTGCTTACTATGGAACTCTTTTTATGTTTATTTGTTCACAATTTATTTTAGACGCAAGAAAAAGAAAAAAGGTCGACGTAGAGGTCGTGGCAAGAGAGATGATGACAAAGATATTGACACACCGATCGCTTTGAAAAACTTGAGAGAATCGGCTGAAAATAACAACTTTGCTCCCATGAGCTCTCGACGGTGCGTATGCATTTAACAAAAACCATACAACACACGTGAGGAAGTTAGAATTTAAATTGTTCGCTCGCTCGTTCCATTATCTTTTTAACTTAACTTTTTTGTCCTAAATTTTTGCAAACACCAACTATATACATCAACAGCATGTCTTTGAAATCCAGTATGATGGAGAAAATGAGTGGAATGGCAGGAACTGGTAAATCATTGGCAGATATCATGGCCGACAAAGAGAGCGCACACTTGGCGGATACAGCCATGGGGAATCGATGGGATTTCGTAATGGTACTACCGACCGCGGAGAAGAAGGATAGTGAGTATAATTGGCAATCCATAGTACGGCGCTTAAAGGAGTCGGGTTTAGAGATCATGCTCTATGAATCAGGTAAAGCTACGCGAATTTTCTGTGCCATCCGAGCCCCGTTCGAGCGCTTGAAGCAGGAGGCAGATCGGATCAATTATCGGCTTATGTTAAATCCTTCTCGACTACGAAAGATTGCAAGAAGAGCCGGTGATCAGAGAAAACCCATTCAATTAGAAGAGGATAAAAATGTATGTTCACAAAGCAGTGTGAAAATGATTAGAGATAGAGTGTTGCTAGAGTGATGTTGATTTTTTTTTTGCATTTGCATTTTCATTCGCAACTTCAAACTAACCTAGTCGACGTACACTTTATTTACATACTCTTTCCTACCTATTTTATCCTCACCATATAGACAATGAATCCATGGATATTCATTTATGGAAAGTACGATAGTAGCTCGAAACTACAAAGCTTGTATTACGAGAACAAGGATTACAAGAGCCCATTTGGGCCTACTGATCGACAAAAGTTGGTTATGGTGATACTGAAAGCCAGCCAGCCTCACCGCGGTGCTGGATTGGATATCAACAAACTTGTTAACAAGAAACAGATCCTTGAGCTGGTTCCCTTGCATGATCATAAACAATTGCAGCATCTAAAGGAGAGATGGTTCTCCTCTTGCAGTCCATGGTCGCTCCCGTTGGATAATTGTGATGCATTCATGCAATTAGATCCCGCCGGGAAACTGGTTGGAGAACTAGATCGGATCACTGTCAAGGATTATTACGGAGAAAAGGTGGCGATGTACTTCGCATGGCTCGCTCATTACACCAGGCAGCTTATCCTTCCATCGCTTGTGGGTGTGGCCATATTCATTCATCAATATTGGGAAAACTCCTTAACCGTTCAAACTGTCCCATTCTACGCCTTCTTTATGGGTATATGGGTAACCGTATATCTTGAGGATTGGAAAAGAACTCAAGCCAGGTATGCGATGAAATGGGGGACATTCAATCACGAGGCTACTGAAGAACCTCGACCTCAGTTTAAGGGTGAGATGCGTCCATGTCCGGTCACGGGGGAGCTGAAGATCCAAGAAATGAATGCCAAAAAGTGTTTGAAAAACTCCATCTCCTTGTAAGTTTACATTTTAATGACAGTTAATAATTTACGGTCACTGTTTTTTCCCTCGTGTCGCTGGCTCTAATTTAATATAATGTTTGGATTGTTTGTATTATACGGCAGTGGTATTGTCATTACATGTGCCACAGCTGTTGTAGCCTTGTTTGTGGGAATCCTACATTTGAAAGTGTTTGCTGATTTGGCAGGTATCTGGTGGGGAAAGACCGCCGCTAGTGTGGCAAATGCGATATCAATCATGATTCTAAACAACGTTTACGGACGTGTAGCTATCGCACTGAATGACTGGGAAAACCATCGCACGGAGACGGAGTATGAAAATGCTTTGATATTGAAGACTTTCCTTTTCCAATTTGTAAATAGTACGTTACTACTCTTTTACAATTTTTATCTACAGAGCGAAACACGTTATCATGTCATTCTACATATCTCCGATATTAATTATTTTCATTTTTATTACAAACAAAAACAAATAGGTTACTCAAGTCTATTTTACATGGCTTTCTTCAAACATCGATCGAATATCTGGGGACAGAGCCAAGCCTGTGCTAATAACTCATGCATGCCCGATCTGCGTACTCAGCTCATCACAATCTTTGGTGTTCAACTCGTTGTTAATAATACAATTGAGGTTGTTATACCGTGGATTAAGGGTAAAGTTGCGGCAGGTGGGGTGGAGAAAGCTGGAGCACCGGTGAGTCCAGGAGGTGATTCAGAAGTAGAATTACTAGAAAAGGGAGGTGGTAAGAACTATGTACATGGGAAAGGACATATTGACTTTAAAAGAGAATTAGCCCGGGTTAAGTATGATGGTACTTTTAGAGAATACTCCGAGATTGTGATCCAGTTTGGGTATATCACCCTCTTCGTTGTGGTCTTCCCCCTTGCCCCCTTCCTGGCGTTGTTGAATAATTTAATTGAAATTCGAGTCGACTCCTCCAAGTTAATTAACGAAAGCAGACGACCAATCTCAGAGAGTGCATCTGGAATCGGAACTTGGTTAATGATCCTGGAGATCATGTCAGTCATTGCCGTCATCTGCAATCTAAGTCTAATTTTCTTCAGTGGAGAATTCCTCGATGAATATTTCGAAATGGACACCGCGACCAGGATCATCTCCTTCTTTGTACTTGAGAACATCATTTTAATAAGCAAGGCCATCGTACGTGGTCTTGTTGACGATATCCCTGGCAGTGTTCTACTCCAAGTTGATCGTTCAAACTATTTGGAACGCAAGATAGTGATTGGCGAACCAGATGAAGAGGATGAACTGAGACAAATATTCGATCGATTTGACGTTGATAAGGTGTGTATATGCAATGTTCTGATTTCAGTAGTCTTTTTACAATTATTTGGGAATTCTCTCAAAACAAATCTGATTTTTGTTGTTTTGTGCTGGTGTAGAGTGGAGTGCTAGAGAAGAAGGAAATCAATGAGATGATGCAGCTACTGGAATTTGACAAAGATATTATCGCAGAGGAATTCAAGAAGGCAGACACATCCGGGGATGGAGAGGTAAAATAGATGCTTCAAAAAATAGTATTACTATGGTTTGGTTTTATCGGTTACAAAATTCAGATCAAAGTTTTTTGTCAAGTACCACCTCTAATTTTGCTTTTCATGAATCTTCTTGTCATGTGTTCAAAATACAGTTCGATTGGATAGAGTTCCAAGGATTTTATAATAATCTGCTCTTTCGGACAGATGTTCTCGATTTATCCGTGCACAGTTCCATGGATTGTAAGCCACGGGATTGCGATTGTCACATACTAGGTGGTGGTGAGACGAGCGATGCGTACAGTGAAGAGGAGGAGGAGGAGGAGGTGGAGAGCGAGGAGAGCGAGGAGAGCAGTGAAGAAGAAGACGATGATGAAGATAGTGGTAGTAGGAAATCACGACGCAGACGTAGGCGAGGGAAACGGTGATCTGTGATGTATAATAATATTCAAGAAGAAGAAGTCAACAAGCAAAACTGCCACCGCTTGCACAAACCACCGCTATCATATTTTAAAAGAATTATTAATGAATTCAAAAAAAGTAAATAACTATAATATGTGATGTATATAAGTATACCCTTTAATCTCCAATTAATCCTGGCTGGATCTCTTATGCTCTATGATGCTATGGTCGCCGCACATCTGCAAGAGTACTACCCTAGTGAATACCCAAAGTATCATCATTGTAGATTGCATACATTATCGGTTACAACTTATTCATTTCTGGAAGTCAATATTGACCAAAATATCTAAGATTAACTTCAATAAAGAACAATATTATGAGTATAAGTACTGTTGTTCCTTCAAAACCGAAGAAAAAGGAACCCAATCTGTCGCATTTAGATAGTGAAGATGACCTCGTCTCAAAAAAGAAATCTGCTGGAGATGCAATGGGTGGATCCATGAGCGAAGGCGATGATAAAGCCGATGAAATCCAATCTCCAAAGTATACTAAGGACGCCCCGTTGCTTAAAATACTTTTGAGATGGATAATAATGGGATTGAAAATCGCTACGGCAGTTTTCTTTACCTACATTGTTAGTGAGACCATGATGCCTTTAATTACATGGCAGAAATATAGTGGATACATACCCGAATTTATTATCAATCCACACCTCACCATTATGGCTCTGGTGTGTTTCGTGGCTTTCCTAATTTATGGCTACTCTTGGACGTACCCTCGAGGCAGAATGGTATTGAGAAACGTCGGTAAACAAGCTAAGTCGTTAATGAATGTGTGGTACTACATGACGCTAATCGGTTTGACTTACATAATATGGAATTGCCTCGAATGTAAAGATCATCAGTATCATAAACAGTTTGCAGGATGGTACAATCATTGGTAAGAATACAATCATATTTTAACATGTCAAGCACCTACTATCAAAATCTCTCCGCTGAAACCTCCTAGAACTCTGTTCAAGTCATCATTGCGAAGAATGTAATGTTAAATATTTGTACTTAATGTTTTTTCGTGTCACCAGCTCATCATAAAATAAATTCATTGGTACATAATTATAGTGCATTTGGTAATAAAGTGGCTGGTCTGTATGTTTTGGCTATGATTCCTCCGAATCTTGTGTGTTGGGTTGCTAACGCAAGAGCGTTGAAGCTTGGCACTGATCAGGTAAACAATAACACCGAGGAAGAAGTAGATGTAGTGGATGAAGATGGGATTGGAGATACTTGGAAATATAAATTAGCACAGATTTTCACCATATTTGTACCTTATCGACTCTTCAAAGAAGTGAAGAGAGATGATGATGAAGGAGAAGATGACGAGCCGAAGATCGAGATGAGCTTAAGAATGAAATTGATAAGGTGAAATGCTACATAATTTGGTGGTTTTGAGACCTGAGACTGCAATCAGCTAGCTATGCTTTCATGGTGTTAATTTTCATCTAATGTGGAATTTCATGACATTCACAAATTCATAGTTTTCTAGTGACTTTGATCGAGATGTTCATGGTTCTCTGGTTATCGTGCTTGATACTGATATCAATTATCGTTGCTATCGTTGCACGTCCTGTGTACTTATATTTCTTTAACCCGACTGCACCAACTGTTGATGTTCAAGCCGTGGTCTTTTTGTTGGCATTACTTGCCATCGCATGGTACCATAGTATGATGCTTAAGAAACAACGAAAGCAGAAGAACAAGAAAAAGAACCGGAAAACGAATATCTTGGAGAAAGCAAGAAGTGTGCAGCTAGCAGCTACAACTGAGTCAAAGATGAAACAATTAAAGACCTTTCTTTCAAAAACAGTCGGCTTAGATGGAAAGTACTTCGTTCACAGAGTTTTGATACTTGAAGTTATAGAAATCATTCTTCAAGGAAATGCAATCATCAACATCGCACCTACCGTTGATAGTTACACATGGGCTGTTGGAGCAACAGGTTTAATATTCGCAGTGACGTCGTAAGTATTGAATTAATTTTTTTAGTGCTTTGTTCTTTTAAACTGACATTTATTACATGTTTGTCTTTCGTTTCAATGTGTCAGATTTATTGTGGTGTTGGTGCATTATCAACTCACCAAAAATAGATTCTTGATGGTGGAACTGTACTTGATTTTGGAGTTATTCAGTGACCTATTTTTCGTTGTAAGTTGCTTCATTGTTATTATTTTTTGAATTTCCATTAAATAAGTATCAAGCAACTAATTGCATGTCTTGTTCATTTCAATTAACACTACTACTAGATGTTCAATTCGAGTATTCTAGCGTACAATTCAAGTGCTTACTATCAGATGTTATCTGAAATTCCACCATCATCGGTAAGCATTTAAAAGTAAAGTCATTCCTAGTAATATTTAAAGAAGTTACTTATTTCTTATTTCTGCTATTTACATTGTTTCATGCTTTATTCATTCGTGCTGCAGATAATAAGTGTTGCTCTTGGTAATGCACTTGGCATCGGAACAGCTGATGGTATTGTCCTCGTGCAGCTTGTTTTACCGCTAGCCATGGTAATCAATGTCGTTGGTGAAGTACGTGATATGCTTCACAAAGAAATTGAACATGCTCACCAGCAGCTAATTCTTGTCCGTCGCTCGACGAGGAAATCGAAAAAAGGGGATCGTGGTTCAATTGCTGGTCGTCGTAAATCCCTTTTCGGTGAAGCAAGATTAAGTGTTGCCATTCCATCTCCTGCTGCTGGAGATATTAAGAAGGTGTCAGAGAAGCGAACCGCAGTGTTACCATCCCCTGTGAAAGCCACTATTGATGATGATGATGATGAAAAGGAAGATATCGATGATTTGTCCATTGATGAAGACGAAGAACCAAAGATCAATGTCGATGATCTCCTTCAACAAGATGTGCATGAGCTTACCTCTCGTGGGAAATGCTGTATCATCTCTATCATCATCAGTGCAGTTGTGTTAACTACCTTTGTATGGTATCGAACCCTGTCCAGCATAGATATTTGCGTTGAACAACTGAAGACTGACTCTGGATCTGATGCACCTGAACAGCAGCTAAATCCATGGTGTGCTAACATGGTGGTGTTTGGAAATGGAGCATTTAGTTCACCCACGTGTTACTGTACGGTGCTGCTTAGTCCGAACAACTATGAAATCTATACACAGGTGGAGGATGAATACCAAAATATGAAAGTAGCTGTTGTACCAGATCACATTAACAAAGTTGAAGGTGCTCGCGTCTTTCTCATGAGCCACACCACTGTCCGCTCTGTCCCAGACTCGTTGTGGAACCTAGAAAATGTTGAATTGTTCATGTTGGTGAATAATCCTCAGTTGAGTGGACCATTGCCTGAAAACGTAGATTTCCCAAGATTAGATAAAGTTTTCTTTTCCCGCAACAACTTCACTGGACCATTACCTGCGACCTGGGGGGAGAGCTTATCTGGTGTGAAGATGTTATCAGTGTCTAAAAACAAACTCAATGGTACTCTTCCATCAGAGTGGTCAAGACTTACAGACTTATTTGAGCTGTCCCTGTTTACCAATTTAAACATCACTGGTACAATTCCTCAGGAGTGGAGTGCTATGGAGAGCTTGAAGTTGTTTTACATGGAAGGAACGAACATCACATTGTCCGACGCAGACAGCACAGCACCGTTTCCTAATCCTGACATGGCGATCATAACAGATTAAAATTTAGTAGTGGCTAACAGCACAATACCAAATATAGATTTAAAATAATACCAAATATGTATACCGGTAACAGTAGTAATCTATAGGCTAACTACTCTAAAGATATGTATCTCCTACTGTGATAAAAATCAATTTATTTTTATATATTCGTTGTTTGTGTAATCCTCCATTGACACTTTTATGTATTCTAAATATATGATGTGTACATCAAGCGCATCTTAATATATATACACTGTAACATACTCTTCACCCTTAACTTGAAATTAGTATAGCTCCAACACCTTCACATGTCCCTTACTGTTACATGCGATTAGTTTATGATCCTTCCCCCAGTGCACGGCAGTGATGAAGGGTGGAGTCGACGTGGTTGGGGTGGCTCGGGTGGCTACTGGGGTAAACACGGATCTCCCCACCCCACCACTGTTGGCAATATTCACAAAGACACTGTTACTAGATGAGTGTCGAGTGGAGCTATTAGTTTTGGATGTTGTCGTTGTACCTGTTGTTGAAGACATACGAGAAGCAGCAGAGGCATTGTTGGTTGGGAACCCATGATACTTAAACGATGGCTTTGAAATATCCGCATGGTACAGATAAACACAATTATCTTCACTCCCTGTCGCAATGAACGGGGTTGATGTCTTCGATTGAATACTTAATCCACAAAAGTGTTTTTCCGTGATATGACCCTTATGGACATTTTTCATTGATCTCGATATCGTATTCCATTGACGCAGCGATCCATCGATAGAGGCACTCACGATCACGTCTTTATTCAACCAAGATACATACGATGCGGCCTTATGATGTCCACGATATACATGCACCGGGGTGGTTGGGAAGCGTAAATCGTAATGATAAACATGGTGATCAGCGCTACCGAAGGCGATTTCGTGACTATTTCTACGGATGGGAGAGGTACAGTTTCAAAATGTGTTAGACATTAAAACAAGCTAGTTGTAGAAAATAGAACATATATATATATATGTATATATAACTTACTGTGGGCTAAATTTAACGCTGCATACATTTCCACCACGCTTAGGGGTAATGGTTAACACAGCCTCGTTTGATGTGCCGGAGTCCCATATCTTCACAGTTCCGTCATCACTCCCAGAAGATAAACGAGTGGGATCAACAGCTGAAAAGTCTACACTCCATACACGCTTCTCATGGCCAACAAAGTCTTGGATGTTTGTACCAAGTCGGGCATCCCACAAGGTTACCCGACCTTCATAATCCCCGGTTCCAAGTTGTTGTTTAATGAAATGGTTCCACGACAACTCACTATAGATGATACATATAATTTTAAGCGCAGCAAAAAGGTATACGTTAATACGATATATATATAATTCAAGAGTTGTATATATACAAAAATATCAAGAACACAGATGAGGACAAAAAACAATTTAATTAAAAAAACAAATAAGAAAATAAAATTGTACCTAAATTTGGCATCCCACGCAATCTCAGCAGCGGCGTCCAGCTTTCCCAAGCTTCCAACCGATGCATAATTGAATAAAATGATCTTCTTACTAACTCCAGCTAGCGCTAATAGCTCATCATTACGATTTAAACCAATAGCACTGAAGATATTGTTACTACGCTTAGTGTCACTGCACTGAGTGGAGGCAACCGCTCGGATACCCTTGAAGCTGGTTAATGATGCAAGCTTACGTTGAAACTCAGTCAAACCTCCTATACCCAGGCTACCGGTCATTGTTAAAGACATTGGTGATCTAGATTTACTCTGTCCAGCGTTGCTATGTCCTCCAGTTCCTCCTCCTCCTGCCGTAGCGGTCATACCACCGTCGATTGTCTTATTGGTAAAGTTAGACAAGGAGTCGATGACATCATGGGATGCACCATCGGGCAAACCTCGTGAGGTGAAATAAACTTGTTCTAGATCAGACCAATGTTCCCCAACCACTGCGGTGCGTTCTCTCTTATCGTGGATGCCATCATCATCATTAGTTGGTGACATGGAAGGATCGCATTTGGTTCTCTTAGATTTCAATCGACTGGTGCCGCTGCGACTGCAACTACTACTACCAGTAGAGAAACCACCTCCTGTTGCCATTGATGACATAAATATATGAAGAGAGAATTAGATACAGATATACAAGACATTCATGTATGTATATGTCAATTTATAATGTCGTAGTACTTCCTTACCACCATTATTAGTATTAGTATTTGATTTGTAATTGTTTTCATCAGATCCCCCCTCGATGGCAGTGCGGCCACGTTTCTTTACTGATTTCGTGCTACCGGTGATGCTATCAAAGGATTCGGAGGTGGAGGTTGAAGAATCCATAGTTGTGGCCATGGTAGTACAGCAGGTATCACATGAGGCATCCAATGCTCCTACACCACGATTCATTTCAAGCATTGGTGCAGGTGAGGGTACTCGAGTGGTAAATCCAAGCTCCAATCGGCGTGTTTCAACTTGTTGAATATCATGATCAAGAATCGACAGTTCGGCTTGTAATCTTGAGGCGATTGCTTGCTTCGTGGAGCGCATTTGTTTCAAGAATGACAAAAGGATTTCACTCTGTGTTTCATCATCACATGCCTCCAATTGTCGCTTCTTCTCTGCCAGTGATTGCATCAATGCATCAATACTGGCGATATCTAACCCAGCAGTAGAGCCCCCGGCGGAGGCCATAATCACGTGATTAATATCACCCGTAGAATCCACAGCATTGGTAGCAGTGGTAGTGGCGTTCTTATTGTTATGAGATAAGTCCTGCATTAGTTTCACAGATCGTTGCCTTTCGGACATGTGTTTGTCTAGTAAACGGCAAACTATGTATATATATATATGTGTGTGTGTGTGCGTGTAGGGGAGGATTTAGTGGTTATCTGTGTAAAGGGTTGTGTTTCTATGCATTGTGTGTATGCGTGTGTTGGTGGGCTTACGGGAAACGTTTTGGTATATATCCTTGTGAGTCAACTTCTCCTTGCATGACGGGCATCTAGTGGAAGTGTTTAGATGATCAGTGATACAAGAGTAGCTATACATAGTGGTAGAAGAATGTGTTGTTAGATAGAGATATCTTTACATGGCTTTGTTATCTCTTTCTGAATAGTGTGAGGAAGACATCATATGCTCGAAAATACATTTCTATTCCACAACATAATCACTTACCAAAAGTTATGACCACACTTTGACATGAACGCTTGTTTGATAATATCATGGCACACGGGGCTGAAAGGAAAGTTTGCAGAAGAAACATTATAAATGTACATAAAAGTGCGTGGTCATTTTCGCGGAAAGTTTGGCAGAAAGAAAAGCCATTTTATTTGACCAACATGAGTATATAAAGTGTTATCGTACATTCAATGAGATTGAAACCCATCAATTATTATTAAATTTGAAAAATAAACCATAAAATCCATAGTTATCAACAACAAAATAAGAAGAATAAACAAATAGTCTAGACTTGCAACTCACCATATGAAGTCTGGATTAGCGATTCTCTTCATCTCTCCTTCAGAAACTCTATAAAAACATCATTAAATACTAATTAGAATCTATGAAATTGTATTCCTTTTCAAATTTATCGTAATTAAAGCAGAATTATAGTATTTACCTGGATGATTTTCGTGAAGAGGAATTGGACTTCGATTTTGAGCCGCCATTTCTTACAGCATTCGTGAATCGTACATCAGATATTTTTACTGGAGTTCCACTAGGTGTTAGTGATGCAGATGTTGAGCGAGTTCTACGCTCTGGTGTACTGGATGTAAACCTTGAAAATGAAGCCATTGTTGTACACAACGGTTTGGCTCCGATTTCCGATTTTCAAATTTCAAAGTGAACTGGGGTAGCAATATTTGAACTGGGATAGCAATGAAGTCAGCTCAAACGGTGCTTCAAAATCAACCATTGGCTACAAATAAGCGTTTCCACGGTGGTATGTTGCATAATTATTGCTAAAAATGTATTCACTAGATAGATGCATGAGTATTTATTGAATTAATAGCAATTTGATTTGTATTTTCAATATAATGAATGATATATATGTGATGAAACTATGCGTTGTTTTATCCAACTTCGCTGACGTACCCTTCAAATGAAATGTACCTAATCAACCATTGCAACTGCATCGGTGAATAAAATGAATGGATAATGAACTTACAACCGTTTTATATTTGTAATCTAATTTCTCAAAGTAGTATTAAACTAGAATCATGTCTGAAACTAAGGAAGAACCAAGCTACGCGAAAATGGCAATTGGGCGAATGATCATTCTGGCCATTGTCGTGGGAATTGGATATGGAATTGCATACCTGGCAGTACGTATTACATTTTGATCACATATAATGATACATGCTGTTGATATTTCCTGTATTTATTGGGGTTTCTCGGAAGAGTTTCAGCTGAACGAAGCTCAACGAAGATATCCATTGTGATTAACTAACTTTAAATTTTCTGTGAATTGTAATTGAAACACAGGGAGATGGATCTCAAACCATGTATAACTTGTTTTCTCTCGCTCTTGCGATCCAAGCCGTTTTCTTCTTGCATGGAAGTGGACTCATTTTCTGCAACGAGCGTACCGAACGATTCTACGATATCTCCGGAACACTGACCTATCTTTCTCTTACCGGATACGCTGCTTACATTGCCTATGATACCTTCTCCTTGAGTCTCCGTCAAATGATCTTGGCGGGTGCTCTAGCAGTGTGGGCTCTACGATTGGGACTCTTCCTGTTCATTCGTATCACCAAGGATGGTGGTATCGACACCCGATTCACCGAGATTAAGTTGAATATATTCCGTTTCCTAACCTTGTGGGGAATCCAAGCATTGTGGGTGTTTGTGGTCGGTATCCCGGTATATACCGTCCTTGCTAAGGCTGATCCAATCGCTGAGATTGGAAGCGTCACTGATATCATCGGTGCATCCTTGTGGGTCATTGGTTTCCTATTCGAGGTGATTGCGGATCAACAGAAATCCGCTTTCAAGGCCAGAGAGAAGGCATCATTGGTGGAGGGCAAGAGACAATTCATTAATGTTGGGTTATGGAGTATCTCCAGACATCCTAATGTAAGTTTGTTGTCGTTAGTGGTGGCGGTGCTGGTGTTTGTTCATTCACTGTCTCGTTTTTTTGTGTAGTATGCTCTATGAAGTTGTGGAAAGTTTATTATTCTTGAATGGTGCAGCTATCAACTAATCATAGTAAAACTGCAACAAAGTATAGCAGTTGTTCTTACTAAAAATAATTTTGTGCTGTTCTTATTTGTTTCATATATAAAATACAAACATACAACAGTACTTTGGAGAAATTGTCTTGTGGATTGGAGTAACTGTGGTCGCTGCTGGTTCCATGCCATCTTACAAGGAAATTTTGACCATCTGCTCTTCTCCTCTATTGACAACTCTACTGTTGACCAAGGTTTCTGGTATTCCCAAACTTGAGAAAGCTTCTGATGAAAGGTATGTGTATGTTCAAAGAGTAGTACTATTGAAATATTGGCTGAACTCACTGAACTGCTTGCTTGTATATATTGTACATACATATCGTCTCTCTCTATTTGATTTTGATTCCTTCCCTTACATCATCCTCTCGTGTGTTGTTTCGAGTTGTTTACGTTTGATAATTTTGACCATCTATTTGACATTATAATCTATTATACGCTATATATAGATGGGGAGGAGAAGAAGATTACGAGGAATATAAGAGAACTACCCCTGTTTTAATCCCCTGGTGTGGACCAAAGTAAGAGGATATATTTAGTAGGAAAGAGAGTTTTCTTGAGTCAATTGTGTGTGTGTTTGTTGAGTCTATACATCTGTCATTAAATATATATGATTCGTCAAGTATTTTATATGGCTCTGTGGGTGTACTGAATATATAATCTGAATAGCTAGTATATTGGATTGGTTCTTGCATGCTATTTGACCTATACTCAATTGAATATCATGGTATAGTTTGTGTATATAATATTATATTTGAAAGATGCTTTCAGTTCTTATTATCTAAATCCTGTACAGACATCATTTATATTATTACAATATGTTATTATCAATTGCCTACTATCTGCTGTATTGGAGTGAGGAGGGGCGTTGTGTGCACCAATCTCTACACAAGTAGATCATGGTATCTAGCTACTTTGTACGTTCACAGATCGTGAGAGAAATTACATCCATCCCCGAATTTACATTTACCGTAGTTCACAAAGTAAGAACATGGTTTCTTAGCTCTTGTTGGAGCTCGAGCCTGAGGAAAACACGATTCATTTGACCTAGCAAGCATATTTTCATTTCCTTCAAATACATATACAATGATCTAAATTTCGCTCAAATCTTTTCTACCCTATGTTTTGATGTCATTTCACCACCGTGGTATTCGTTGAAGCATCCATGGCAAAACAAGGTTTCACCTTCAGGACAATCGAAACATCTAATTGTGATAACCCCCTTCTCACAATGGAGACACAGCTTTGGACGGATGATACGATATCTTTCGTGTTTGCTTCTCATTTTACTCTTGTGTTGCTTCTTAGTGTGCGTATCACAGAGAAATTGAATTTCTTTCGGGCAATCTTTGCATCTAATCGTCGCTGGAAGCTTCTCTGTATCTTTGCATTCTTCACAATAATGCAATAATGCAGCAAGGTGATGGTCAACTGGGGACGGCAATTCACTTGTTGGGGCTAGTGCTGGAGCACTTGGGAGTGCTGGTAGGGATGATTCAAAAACCTCGGCGGCAAAACGGTCGACATCAACGCTTGAGGCTGCTGCTTCTGTGAATGACACCCAAGCTTCTGGGGCAGCAGCTTCCAAAAGGGCAGCAAATGGATCCAAAATAGCCGTTGGGATGGGGTCGGGGTCGGCTGCAACAACACCATCTGTACCCAAAGGTGCAGCAGCGGGCTCTTCGGCAGGAGCATCAGTTGGTTCTTCATCCTTCTCTGCTTTAGCGGTAGGTGCAGCAGCTGATTCCTCGGCAGAAGCAATAGCTGGTTCTTCCTTCGTCTCTGCTTTATCGGTAGTTGCAGCAGCAGCGGGCTTACCTGAAACAGCTGCAGGTTTTCCCTCCTCCTCCTCCTCCCCAACTGCATCTACCATGTCGGACGCTTGATCAAGTTCCGCGGCGTTTTTAGCCTGTAAATATATATCGAGGGAGGTGAGTAATTCATCACATTTCAACTTAGTTTTATTCAAACGAAATAATGAAAATCTGTAGATTGATCTTCATACATATCATAAGGAACGAAATGTTACCTGCAATAGACTCTCGCGACATGCAACCCAACACTATATGACAACCAACGGTAAATCAGAATATGCACAGAGAAAAGTTTTAGTATTATACAGTCAACAAATTGAATATAAAGCAAGCTATGATGTCTCATGAAAAACTACATAGCTAGATCGTTTGAAGAATTGAATTCTTGTAAACTTACGCAGTCTTCTTCCTAATAATTACAGTTGAATAGAGAAACAAAATTGTATTTTAGCCACAGTAATGATAAAACAATGAACCCAAAACGATTAGCACAGCACTATTTGATGCAATGTCATTCTTTTCTAGAGGATGAAGTGTGCTAGAAGATGATCACTTACATTTGCAAATCTCCACTATACAACACCACGCAATAGTTTCGTTTCGGGTAAGTAATGTAAATCAACGATATAGATAGGACGCAGGGATGTGAGATGAATACATGCACAATAAAAGCAAGAAACATAAAATGAACTTTAGTCAGAACTTATTCAAAAGACTTAGATGAGTCATAAAACAGACGGAGAGATATTTATTCCACATCATGTAGCTATTATTCAACCATTTTTACGTACCAAGTCGTAAACCTATTAATGTGTATGGTTCATCAAGGGAAAGGTTTTACAGAGAACAACAGTCGTATTCATGTATTCGTGCGGGCCCAGAATGAAACACAACAATGGAATAATACACACATAAAGAAATATTAGACATTGTAGACAACACACCAAGCTAAATAATCAAAATTGTGAAGCAAGTTTTGTTGTACTAAGAATCTGAAATTTCATTAATCAATGATTCACACTATCTAGCTAGTAGCCGCCAGTTGGATGCTTAGTTTGATAATCATTACCATCTGCAATACGATTCAGCAGAAACAAACAAGACCACAAAACCAATTCAAATAAACAAAAAAACAACGTTAGAGATAATATACAGCTTTCGTTCGTTCGTTGACTAAACTCTGACTAAACTGCACAGTAAGAGTCTCATTCTTCATCTGATGAGCGAGGGAGAGTTGCACAAAGGTCTTCATTCATGTAGCATCAATGATCATTAATATGTTTACGTACATACTGGAATCCAAATAATCATAGTTTATCAGTGTTGAAGTTGGAACAAAAAAATGCAAACAAATAATTGCATAACACGATGTACGGGAGGGATCCACACAAGCAAATCGTAAGAGAAATCCGGGTCCATCGCGAAGCAAGCACAATCATAACAAAATATACACATACAATGAAAATATTAGATTACCTCGCAATCCACACAATCATGTAAACCAAATTGAAATTAACTTTATCCATATTGAGTACTACTAATCATTCTCTCCATCAACAAAACCATGATTCACTGGAGAGGCCAGCCAGCCACAAGAAGCGTCATAATATATACTTACATCCTGTAATCAGATACAATGAAAATAGTTAACAAGGACCAAATTAATTTGCAGAAGTTGGTGTATGTTGGGGCGACTGACTATAGCTTAAACGTTGCTGATATGTTCAGTTACTTCAATAACGTAATCATGATCTCCAAGTGTTTCGACGTACATGCTGCAAGCACAGAAACACGATGTTACATAGGTGTATGGGCGTTGAATCAACGAGAAGTAATAAACCCAGTAATAACAAGAAACAGCGTAAAAAGGTTAGGTTTTGTTCTTCCAATCAACAAGACGACGATGATTCCCTAACTTCTTTCCATCAAGCAAGTCAACTACTACTATATATAGTATGAGGAAGGTAGGCTAATTGACCACTGATAATTACAGCATAGGCTCATTTGTACTTACAGTAACCTACAAGCCACATACACAATGATACACAATGAACACAGTAAGGGTAGAATTGATTTAGTCATAGCACTACCAATAAGTTGAGAAGAGAGTGAACCCCACAAAACGACAGAAAAAGATTTCTTCTTACATCCTACTCCCAACAAACAGGTGAATTACGAGCATGCAGGTAATCAACATGGAAATTGAATTACAGGAAATAATATAGTGCCATTTAAGTCCATGTTATCATATCAATAAATATATATCCGAAAAAGATACCAAAATCAAACACCGTTATACTGTTTTATAGAAAAATGCAATATAAAAAGGCAGTGCCCGGCTTGTACTAGAAAAAATGAATTTTCAATTATTTATGGCAACCTTATTTAAGAACTTACTTCGATATCTCTCTTCATTCATAGTACATGAGGAATGCCAGGTACCATGTTTTGAAGAAACACAAAAGTTAACGGGTTAGATAAAAATCTGTTCGCAACAGTAGTAGGCAGCATGTTGGTTTGCACACGTCTCAAGGCTGTTTCTTTCTGTTCGAAGATTGCACAATTTAGCATGCTATTTGAAGCAAGACATTCAACTATCAGAGAATTCATCCATACAAACTCGGGTCAAACTTACCAACAATTCGGCTCTAACAAGCGGATCGAGAACATCTGGCGAATTTTGCAGCAGTTCAAACTTTTCGAGTACGAAGCAAGCGAGAAAGCAAATAACAGCATAAGTTAGTTGCAATAGATCATTTGACATGAAAAAAGGTTTTACATACACTTCTTAAAATATTAAATGCACAATATTGATACCAATTTCATACTTAAAGCTGATTAGCTATAGCATGAAATATGACTTACGATCTATACATTGTATATGTACATATGTGACCAATGACCCGAAACGCGGATTAGGTTCAGTGAGTGATTCCAAACAACCATCATTTATGAAAGAGAAATGAAAGACAAATATGGATGATTAACTGATTGAATGTAAGCTCACTTCATTGAAGCACACAAAACAGTAATCAGCACTGAGAAGATGTTCATCAGAAACACTTCTCTCTACGACTGTACCTCTTCACCCATTAAATCAATCAAATAACGTGGAATCGGATCAGGTATCTTCTACACATTTCATTCACATCAAGTTCAATATTTGCAACAATCACACACAAGCCCGTCAAAGTAGATATACACGAAAATCGGAAAACTCTTCAGAAGTGCACCAAACGACACAAGCAATGAGAATAAACAATTTCAACTTACAGTCTGCAGTTAGAGTAGTATGGTAGCAAAGTGATACGTTTAGAGCACCAATCAAATCAATTTGTAAAATAATTAGTGACCAAAAATACGACATTGGACACATTAGATTATGTAGAATCTCGGTTCAAAGTCCAATTGATGCAACAGAAGAGAGGGAGACAGAGCGGTGAGAGGATGCATAGCATTGCCTTACTTACTCTCTACAAAGAACAACACAACATAGTACATGTGCAATCCGATAATCCAATGCGTGCATCAGATAATATCAAGGTACAAATCACACAGCGTAGTGGATAATTCATGCATCAGAACAACAAATGATTCATCAAAACAAATCAGATTCTTCAAAAATAAGTCCTCATCATGTTCTCCAGTTGTCAGTAGTCTGGCATTCTTCAGAACAGAATTAGCCAGAGATTGAAGCAAACATAATAAAATTCGAATTCAAATGTGTATATATATATATATAAAGTGCTATGAACTTACATACTGCATTTCACATCCAAATTGACAGAGATAAGCGAGGTGGTAGCGATGAGTTCGGTAAAAGCAGGAATGCATAACGACAAAACCCAATTCGGATATACAAGGCAGGTGCATATCCCCCAAAGAGTAGTCCGACAACATTTAACGAAACAGAAACAATATGTATTAGAATCAAATCATTAGATCAGTATTCTACTGAAAAAATCATTCATATGGTCTAAAACAATACTTACATCCTACAAATATAAAGGCAAGGGGTGATACACCATCCACAATGCAGCAGCATGTTGTGTGAAACACAGATGAAATACAAAAGTAAGAAGCAAGCTTGCTGAGAAATGAGACATTCGTCAGCCCATGTGCATTGCTTTTCATGGATTCATTGATTTTCATTGAATTTCATTTAGCATCCTTGCGATCACAGAGACAGTATAACTTACCCACTATGAATTATCAATCCAGGAAACAGCCATGAAAGGGAGTGAAAAAGAAAGTATGTCGAACGTTTGCAGTCCATCGGGGGAAACACAAGTGGCATGGACATACACAGTATTATTCAACAAGCAACATTATTACAATGATAAAACGTATTACGGTGTTATTGAAACGTTATTACAATGATAAAAGATCTTTAAAACAATCAAAACTTATGATTTACAGCCGTGATGGCTTCCATCAATGTAATTTGAACGGTATGAAATATATGATACTAACAATACTGAGTCCCTTATATCTATACCACTTACATACTGTAATGAATCCGACGGGGCCGCAAATACAAGAACAACACAACATGAAAGAAAAAAATAATACGAAAATTGCATGAGCATCCATACTATCTAAAAATTCATAGCAGAGACATCAATGCTTTGTAAGATGAAATCATAACTTTGTCAACAAGAGAAAAAAGGCTGACTTACTGGCGACTATATAATCATCAGAGATGAGAATTCAAACCAAGTACAACAGACAGACGGCGTTTAAATCATAATGGACGTGATAAAGCAGCACGTACAACCAGCCCAGCGATACAGGTAATTTGTCAAAATTAGATCACAATAATAAATTGAAGTTGAAAACTGCCTGCTGCTATGATAGTTCACTTACTGATACTCTTCCCTCACTCTCTTTGAGCTACACATTCAAATGCGAATTATATCACCCAATATGAAAAGATAAACATGATCAGTTTTGAAAGTATCCAATAATTTAACATGAAAGTGTCGAGGAGCATGCAAAATATATTTGACCAAGTAAAAAGTGCGCACGCACGAATGCATAGCCATGTCATAGATCCATCAATTGATCTTAGCTCATGAGGAACAACACACAACTCTACTTCAAACAGAAATACATATTTCACAGCATCTCATCACAACTTACCAACTGCAGTGAATACACAAACACAATAGAAGTAACACAACCATTGAAGGAAGGATATTATTCGACGGTTAGACGCAGCTTAAAAGATACAATATATCGACGTCTTTAGTAACATGCACTTCACAAATATAACTTACATACTAAGAAACGAGTAATTACACACAACGAAAAAAGTGAATGTTTTGTGGGATTGTTAATTTGAAGGAAGCAGCATGAAGACAAACGAACCCCACCCCACCACCAGCACACCATGGAGCATCATGGGTTATACATGTATCCGAACACAATAACAACGACAAAGATTTGAAAATAGATGCCAATAATGAACTCTATAGAACCACTTAGAAATAATTTAGGATCATCGAAGTGTGAATGACGACAGGAGAGTGGGGTAATTTCACATACCTTCTCCCATTCCTTCCCCTGCACAATTCACAAATATATGCAGTGACCAGAGTGCAGTAAAAAACATGCAATTGAGGTGTACAAGATACGCAACGAATTCACGGCATTAGCAATTACACATAGAAGTTACTGTACTTCAAAGAACGAGGCAAATCTATACAATATCGTATGACAAGACGTACACAAGAGCCCCGCCCGCAGGTAAAATTTTGGGGTCCATACTTTTTGACAATTTCCTTATACTTCTTGATCCCCTCTGTTGATCTTCTAATGTCTAAAAAATTGCTAGTATCCTCCATTCTGATTCTATAAATCACGCAAAGAAAGAATGAAATGCAAATTATGATGCATTCTCTCTTCGCCCGCATAAAATACTGGGAATTAAAATCACATAACATGTAAACTTTAGCCGTTTTGAGTCCAATAATTCAAAATCAATAAAGTTTTAGCCATGATATTAACATTTAATTGCAGAATTTTGGATTTCTTGAAGGTTGGTTGAAACGTGTAGAGATACGAATAAATTACGTATATCTGCGCATAATATATATTCAAATATCTTCCTATTGTAGTCAAATATATATATATATGTTGATTGAAATCGATACCGTAACTGCAATTCAATTTGACGATGATGTAGACACTAGACCACTTGGATAAACACATTCAACAACTGGGGTTTCTGTAACCGTCTTTCAGTCAAGCGAGTAAAATATTGCAATTTAATGTACGTAAAGTAAAGTGAAATTACAACTTGATGACTTTATCATGTAATTGTGTGATATAACATTCAGTGTATTGGCTGAAGTATGCGAATTATTCACATTTGGATGGAAATTCACACCTCGCGTCTCAAGCCATCACCCAAGATTTAATCCATTGTATTTAATCACAAATGTTTACAGATACAAAGTATTCAAAAAGAATGTATTCCCATTTAACTCCAGAGCAGAGTCGAAAGAAGCGTATGCTAAAACAGATGAAAATTCATGCTGAAAATCTGGTAAGTTTCTATGTGCTGGTGGTGGTGCATGAGTTTTGCTATGATGATGTGTAGTATTCTCATTGGAATATATTATTATTGGTTTATCTCAATCTTTGTAAAGGATATGTATAATAAAATTGTCAGCGCTAAAACAAGCTATGGTCGTGCTGCGCTGGAAAGGGAATTCGTAAAGAGAAAAGGTAGGTTCCCTGCATCTCAATATGTGTTCGTGTGCACAATCAAACTAATCATACTTGTTTATCTACAAGCTTTTGATGATTTAAAGAAAAAATATATTCAAGAAATTTAAATGAAAAAGCAAGACCTAAAATATCGTGCTTAATTAACATACATATAGCCGTACATAGTGTGCTAAAGCAAGCTGGTCTTGAGAGTGATGAAATTGCGGTTGCTGCATTGCATACTACGTTAGAAGATCAATTCAAATACCTGGTTCTGGAGAAACGCCCTGCTACAGCAATATCCTACCGTACAAGTGGTGAGTTGCTCTCATTTTTCGAATTTCAACTAAGTATGATTTCATAATAACCACAATGTACTACGAATTTTTGTTACTGGATGTGCTTCATGGATGTTGGATTTAATACTATTATTATAGGCTCATCTGATCTGTTGATGTCCATTAGTCCCGAGAAGGCAAAGCAGCTTCGTCCACATTCTGCTTCTCCCGCGGGTGCTACTCGAAGGAGAAAAAAGAAGGGAAGGAAGGGGCAAGTGAAGCGCCCAAGTAGCCCCGCGAGTTTACCTGATGTGTCGACAGTCAAAACAGATTCGCCTTTCAAACCTTACGGTAGCACAAAGCGTTCCGATGCACTCGTGAAACCTGTTGCTATTAAGACAAATAATGTACCAAAATTGAATTCAGATTCTGCCGATATCAATGTAAAAGAGAGCGAAAGCTCTCGTCATTCTGGTGAAGTGAAGGGACTAACAGCTGATAATGTTGGGTTTGTCGACCACACAGCTTCTGTCTCTGATAGTATCTTATCCTCTTCACCAACCTCCTCCTCCCCCTCTGCATCACCTAAAGTGGCACCAGTGACAGTTCCTCCATTGAAGAGTGTTTTTCCCTCCTCAGATATTACAGAAGGATCAACAAATGTTGCTAAGAAGAAGGAGGAGGAGGAAACTCCTGCAAATTGCTGCGAAGGTAATTGTGCAATGCTTATTCGGAAAATGGAAGCCGAACTAGCGGCTGCGAAGAAAACCATTGCTGTTTATCATCAAAAAACTCTTGAATCTAGTCTCAAAACAACCGAGTATGCAAACGAGATTACTAAGCTGTTGGATGAAAAGCTAGAACTAACGAAATCTAATCATGAGTAAGTCGTTTTGTGTTGAAACGGTGTACCTCCTTATGTGAAAGCTATGCACTGAATGCAAATCTAATTTCACGAAATCACATTTTTCATCTACAGGGCTTGCGAACGAGAATTAGCTTCCAAAGAATCACAGATTGCACTACAAACCCAGTTAGTGTCTGCGGTGGCTCAGATTGAATCTCTTACTCGAGAGAAGGAAGATTATATGAAGGAAATAAAGGATTTGAAGGCAAAGGTAAAAACGACAGTAGTTTGCGTTTGCTACGCATAAAACATCGTTCATGATCTCTCTAATTTAAAGATATTTTCACTTCTAATTTTTCATAGTTGGCATCCTTATCGTCATCAAGTGGTAGTTCTCCACCACCAGAAAGTGTTTTAACAACAACAACCATTGGAGTGATGAACGAAACGAAATCTTCCAGTCCTCGATCCGCAGTAGTCAAGGATGAGATCGGTGCTAGTGATAATGAAGTTAAAGCTGAAACAGGGTCATTTGCTACGAGCACTGTGTCTGATGATGATGGGGGTACAAAGAGTCTTCCAGTGTTAGATGTTGGAGAGGAAAAGGAGATTGAAATGGATAAAAGAGTACCAGCGGCAGCCATGAACGGATCGACGCCACGAAATATAAAAGGACGCAAGGCCATGCTTCAACGCAATTTAGGCAAAGGAAAGAAGCATCAAAGATTCGACAGTGTACGTTGGGCTACTATTGTTCATTCTGAAATCTGTATTTCTTCTCCAACCAGAGTAATAATTCCATTTTGTAATTTCTCCGTGGTTTAAATAATGTTGTTGTAGGGAACACACTTCGGAAGTCCAGAATTCCAGAAATCGCTTAATGGAGAGCCAGGGCTAGATAAGAAAGGGGGTTTGTTGGCACTGAATAGAAAGAAGAAACCTATCATTGCCCCATCTTCGGTGGGTGAAGCAGCAGCAACCAGCAGTAGTGCTACAGATGATGGAGATGACTCCTCTACCACGGCTGCTGCTTCGTCGAAGAAAGTTATTGAGCCATATACAACAAGATTGGCACGAGAGGCGTTGAGTCTTGATTAATAAGCGCGGTTAATTAATGGTTTGATAGGGTGTCTATTTGTGTATGAATGGCATTGCTTCAAATCCACCTTTAAGTAGGTTCTTGGATTTGACAATAGTATAGTAAAAGGTTGTTCTTCATGTAGCGCATGCATGGTGATATTTTCCACCGTGCGCATGACTATTTCGATGTACTTAGACTTTTATAAGGTTTTGAAAACTAAATACATTTGAAGATAATTAAGATACATATATTTTATATGTTGTTAAGGTATTGAATGGTGATAATGTTTACAAATAACTCCTTTCCTCTCTCTTTCTCTCTCTCTCTCTCTCTGTAGTAGTTGACCGCCGCCGCCGCCGCCCGCTCTATGAAATCAGTTTCAGTTTTTGTGTTAATTTCATTTTTACAAATCACATCCACAATATTCAATCTTATAAAACATATGCATTTTTTAGTTTAAAGTTGTCTATTTATCATCAATCATATCCACACTTAATGTATAAATAATGTTCGGATTCATTCTTTTTTTCTGTTTTCAACCCACGAGCGAACAAGAAGCCTCTCATGGGGATGTTATGTAATTTCAGTGTTTTCAGAATAGAGAGGTCAAAGTTTCAAACTAGCAGTGATCAGAACTCGCTTTACTAACGGTGACTTAATGCCAATATAATCCAAATCCTCAGCTTTCAGTCCACCAGCTTGCTTAATGACACTGGTGCTAGTATAGCCTTTTGATTCAAACTGTAAAATGATGTGAATTTGAGTAGAAGTTGAAAAGTAGTGTTAAGGGGAATGCGGTATCACTGATCAAATATAAAACAAACACTTACCTGAAATGCGAAGTCTTGCATATTGAGCGATATAAGCCATTCTCTAATATCTGCCTTCATTTCCACGTCTGCTGCTCCCTTGCTGCTGCTGGGTGACATTCCTCCAGACTTCGGCGATTCGGTTTCATCTCCACTAAGTGTTGGACTTGAAAACTGTCTCACATGATTATACGCCAGTCGCATGGACTTCCTAACAAAGTTTGGAGCAGCACCTTTCAATCTGTTGTAAACATTTTTACGTCGTTGACGAGGGCTTCGACTTCGTGTCACCGACTTTGGCCTCTCATCACTCTCTCGAGTAACTCTAACCTCTCCTCCATCAGTGGGCGATGTGAGTGGAACAGGGAGACTAATCTTAGAAAATGTTTCAGACTCCAGTTTCTTAGCCTCAACCTGTGTATAGAACAAAAGGTTTAATGTATGCGTATATACCGAAAGAACATAGGAAGTTAGTTAAGCACGGGTCAATGTGATGTAAATCGATTCATCTATAAAGAAGGCTTAATCAATTCAAACACTTACCAAACACGGTACTGAACAAACGGAATATTCTTCACTGGGATAACCACCGACAAACTGATCCTTACAGAATTGACATCTCTTATACGCAGCCGCAATGTTCAGGCACTCAACCCATTCTAACATATCGCTATGTCCGGTAGCACACAAGTCAATGATGTCACGACTCTGTGTAGTAGATTAGACATGAATCAAAATCAAGATCATAGAAAATATAGTGAGTATAAAAGTATTTTTACACGCACTGCACACACAGTATAAAATGTACATTACCGGCAATTGAAGTTGGAATCTACAATCAATCACGTGACCGGGTGTTAATATTGCAGCACACCCCTGGAGATCAATGGCATTGTTAATATGATCCTCCGAGGAATCAAAATCATCTCCCCAACTTAATGAACTGTAAATGAGTGAAATATATAGTATGATATGGACATTACAATGAATAGAAAAAAACTCACGATTTGATTATCTCACTTCAGAGTCTTCACATTGATGTACTTTTAGTACAACATACCCTGCCTTCAGAATACAATAACGTCGTTTCCAGTTTTTAAATCCATGAACTTGTTTGATATGAAGCCACCCCTCTCGATCATGGAACTCATAAGGCTCGTCATCAATATCTACGTATCCCTCAATGGAACCGACAATATCTGCAAATCGTTTTGCATTGAAGGTTGCCGGACTTGAACCTACGCTCGCACTAGAGCTGCTGCGTTTGAATAACGCTGTTTTGTCTACTACTACTTCTAAATCATCACTATCTTCGCTCATGGTTGGCAGCAAGCTTCGAGAACTCACGGTTGATATATTCATTGATAGTCTCGGTGGCACTGGACTCACCGATCTTGGTGGTGAAGAAGAGCTTCCAACATCGGCAACGATTGATATTTTTGATGTAGTGTTTCTCGGTGGTGCAGGTGGATCTGGAATACAACTATCATCATCACTAAGTGAAGACATGATATCCGCTAATGCAGATATAACTTCCGTTGCGCTAGGTCTAGGAGCAGCCTCGTAAGTCAAACACTGAGGTGATTGTATAAAGATACATATATAATTTATTTTAATATTCGACAAATAAATGTGAGCACCACTTTTATCATTAATTCGAAGATGAAACTTTGAATAAAATTGAAACTATAGTTTGAAAATGTTTTACAATTACTCATAAAAAAATAATATAAATCTCTCCTGTGAGCTGGTGAATACAAATGAGTAGTATACAACCAAAACAAAGTGGGGGTTGTTGTTGTCAAGTGATTCATACCTTGATGGTTAATTCGTATAATTCGTAAGGGCAACCTCCCTCCATCTCTTTCTTTATTGATTCAGCATCAACGTTGAACATATCTGCAGGGGAACGATACATGAATTGATCATTCTTTGGAGTATCATCTGGATCCTGTCTACAGATTAAGGCAGCTAGAATCACACCTAGACTAAAGATATCAACAGCGGTTCCGTACTCCTCTTCAAACAATAACTCAGGGGCCATGTATGCATCCGTACCACAGATGGTCATATGACTACCAGCACTGCTTGGAATCCATTTACGTGCAAATCCAAAGTCGCACACCTTCGCTTCCCAACCATTATCACAATCCAGCAACACATTAGCGGTCTTGATATCTCTGTGAATGATATCCATCTTATGTAAATAATCTAAAGCACTGGCAATCTGTGACGCGATCCTACATCGCAATGTCCATGATAGCTCAGTATCCTTGTTCTCAATCAAATGACCTAAATCTCCACCTCTCACATACTCCAAGACAATGTAAACATGCTTAGAATCAATAGCTGCACCGTGGAACATGTTCAAATTAGGATGCTTTACATCCTTTAAAATCTCCACCTCATTCTTCAAATACTTATCAATCGAATCTGTTTTCTTAATTTTCTTTCTATGAATTTATTAATGAAACAAAAGCACCATGATAAGTATAATCCATGATCAACCTTCAACTGACAAACACCACGCAACCGTTGAGACAAACATGTATTATATAGAGAGCTATACTTCTTTAAATACTAAAACTTACAAAGCAAAGATATCTCCAAAGTATTTACACTTATAAACAGCCGAAAATGCACCTCCTGTTGTATACAAATTCCAAGGAATGGAAGGATAGTGGAGTTATAGAGTGCAGATACTCTACTAACTCTATGTAAATATTCTATGCATTGATGATATAATAAAGATTACACAAAGGTTGAAACTTACCTCCTAGCTTCCTTCCAACCACTAAGTCTTCCAGAGGTATGAGAACATCCTCGTAAATTTCCATTTTAGAACAGTGAAACGAAATTTTAAACTCAACTGGGGTAGAGAGTCTATTGATGGAAAATGATAAAATATCAAATATTCGTTATTATATTCTACATAAGTTATTTGCTACAAAATCAATCTATCTAACACATTATATACTCCACATTCTCTCTCTGTCTGTGGCTTATCTACTTGTGGCGGGTTCACCTTCGTTCTATTCCGCAGCCTTGTCCTTCTTTCTCCTTGCAATTAAAACAAGGTTATCCAAAACTACACAGTAGCACGAAACCAACGGCGAAAAGCATACACATGTGAGCATAATATCACACAGAAACAACAAACAGCACATAATGTCAATAACATTCCCATGATTATATATGGCACACAAACAAAAAGCAGACACAGATATAGTATATTATGATGTAGTAATGTCTTACCACTATATGGTTTAAAAAAATCACCGCCACTGACATAGGGTATTCTTGTGAATGCCACAGTCTCAAACTCACGCAACCCGTGCTCCATCACATACTGAGCTTGCTGTGCCCATATATGATCGATACGAGAATCCTTCTTTTCCTCAGTAAGCATCTCATCATCTCCATCATCCGCATCCGATGACACTGCTGTTGGTTTCGTTGGAAATTCAAAGGATTCATCAGGTTGCGCGTACTTTTCATATATATCCAAGGTAAAGGAGGCAAACATTCCCTTATCCACATCGCTTAACTCCTCCTTGAAGTAAAATGGACGGAATGGAAGCGGTGTCGAGATTAATACATATCCACCATCACTCAACAGTGAGTGAGTCGCTTGCAACAAAGTTAAAGGTTTTGAGGTTCTATCTAATACATTCAGTAAGGAAATAAGGTCAAAGCTACCGATTTGATCTTTACGACTGGTGGTGTAGGTTTTTGCAATGTCTTCGTTCCAGCATTCATAGCCGTGATCATTCTCTAGACGCCTTGCCATTTGTGCACTCATTTCTGTGGTGACCACTTTGCTACAGAGAGATGATATAACATCAGTTACTGCTCCTGCCCCAGCTCCTACATCCAAACACCTTTCAAATACTTTACCGTTTCCCCCTTCCATAAATCTTTTGGCAAGAGTTTCATCCTGTTTTATCAGTTTTTCCAATTGTACTTCAGAACATAACTTCAGCGGCAGGACGTTTAATTTACCATTTACGTCGAAGTCAGACATCAATGTGTATCGCTTGAGAGCCTTATGCATCAACGTCTTTATCAATCCTACAGATGATTTATCAATAAACTCTTTAACACCCTTTTCATCTTCCAATTCTACAAATTTATCAAGCAAATGCTTTGGCCAACCTTCGTCTTTTCTTGTATTGATACTATAGCGCAGTTTAAGATCATGGAGCTTCCTAATTTGTGATAATTGAAACCTTGATC
>JACKZZ010002974.1_pt1 | contig 39247 bp, 18 predicted proteins | sample 8027871 | NCBI WGS metagenome assembly JACKZZ01 (sample SAMN15724774, study PRJNA655200) | protist metagenome | isolation source: fluorescence activated cell sorting (FACS) single amplified genomes of... | place: USA: West Boothbay Harbor, Gulf of Maine | collected 2000-07-19
TCAATTGCAAGTTCATGTTGGCCTTGTCTTACCGTTGCCATCCTTTGAAATATCTGAAGTATGGGCAATTAACGCGCGTAGTGTCATACGAGATAAATTTGTACGACATCCATTAGCATTGATGGAAAACCAGACTAATGGTGAAAATGTGTTTGAACTGAAAATTAGTGAAGAGCATGTGTTTGATCGCGTAGATGCAAGGGCAGAGGTTTTTCAAGAGGCCATATATTTATTTAAATTACCTACCCGTGGCCCTATTATTGGAACAGCGTGCCTTGATAATGGAATGATGATAGTAGCATCAAGATCAGTAGATTTTGAACTGATGTTACTTGATCTAGAAAAAGGCGTGTTATCGTACCTAGATCCATATAGCACATTGCCCGGTGCGGGCACATTTAAACCACCGCCAACTACTGTACAAATTGCTTCCTTGCACGCTGGAAATATTTTGCTATATGATCGCCTTGAACATTCATTATGTATAATGAATATTAATAGTCGTACATGTACACATGCAAAAGCTGGATTACCGTTAAATGGCAAGCGATCAACTGTTGTAACTGGGCTAGCGCGATATGGAGTAGTTGGCGTTTTTTGTGAAGGTTCAAGTAGATTTATTTCAATTGATCTCTCTAGTGGCAAAACAACAAGCATCGATTTAAAATTTTCAATTGTTGGTGCTTTTGCCGTTGATTTAGGCTTATGGATGGTAGAATCATCCCAAAAAACATACCACGCGTTACACATTGCCGTTGATGGCCAACCCTCGTTTCGCATGGCTGAAATTGTCCGCCAAAATAAAAAACCAGTTTCGGAGGGGAAACTAAAGTACATTAGTGCAAATGCACGTACATTGTCGTTGAAAGCTAGAAATAGAAATGATGATGATGGAGAACGATTATATTCTCACGCATATCGCTCTGGTGCAGTTGTGCAGTTAATTCCAGGATTAGCATCAACATTGTCTGCTATGAGGGGAAATCCAGTACAAGTATTTTCAGCAACTAGAAATAAACTATTATCTATTGATGAATGGAAGACACAAACAGCATATTTATTCAAGACAAATCAGTTAGGCACCCTTATTGAAAGTCAGGATGGCAAATGTATTTTTGAAGTTACAAATGTAACGGCAGGCGTCGTACGTCGCATTGAAATTCCAATAGCGGATCCAAACGAAGATAAACTACTAAAAGGCGAAAATAACAACCGCTATGGTGCCTTAAGCCAGAAATCAGTGAATCTGGCATATATAAATGAATTACCTGATGGTACAGTCGTATGCCTTGATGTTACTGGTAAGGGTCGTGTTCTAGAAGTTGACATGGGTAAAATCCAGGAGTCCCTAAAAGAATGGGCAAGTATGAATGGCCAGCATAGTGACCAAAATGAGAGACTAGGTATCAGAATCACAGATGAAGTAAATGCCGACGAAAGCGGTGCATTTGAAGATATTGGAATTAAAGGTGAAGTAGGTGATGACGAGGCTGAGAATGATGGAAAAGGTAAAGAAGAAGGTAATGGGAATGGTGAAGGAAAAGGCAAAGGCGAAGGCAAAGGTGAAGGCAAAGGTGAAGGTGTCGGAACAGGTAATGGTAATGGAAACGGTGAGGGGACGGGTAAAGGCGATGGGAAAGATGGTAAAGGCGGAGGTAAAGGTGAAGGCAAAGGTGGCGAACTTTCGGATGTGCTTCCAGATTTGATAGACGAAGAATCTTTGATTGAAGAAATGGAAAGAGGGTTAAAAGAAAGGGCATTGCAAAGTGATGTCCCCCCTGAAATAGCAGCTGCAGCAAAAGCAGCAAAAGAAGCAGCGTGGCTACGCGTTCTTGAAAAACTTCAAATGACAGAAGGTGATATGGCAAAATACCGCGAGTACCGTAATGCCGTTTCAAGAGAAATTCGCGAATTGCGAGTTGTATTGGAATCTTTAGAAGCTAAAAAAAATGAACGTCAATGGTTAACCAATAAAGATGTAGGTGATTTAGATGATCGTAAACTTATTGACGGCTTAACAGGGGACAGAAATATATACAGATTACGCGGCGAAGTACCACCAGAACCTGGCGCATTTCAACAGTTACCAAAAAGAATATACTTTTTATTTGATTTATCAATGAGTATGTCACGATATTCAATGGATGGGCGTTTATTGCGTTCGTTACAGTCTGCAGTGATGATCATGGAAAGTTTTAAAGGTTTTGAACAAAAATACGAGTATCAAATAATTGGACATTCAGGCGATACAGATGATTTAGTCTTAGTTAAGGAAGGTGTAGAACCTAAAAACGACCGCGATCGTTTAATGGTAGTAAGAAAAATGAATGCCCATACAGAGATATGTGATTCTGGCGATAATACTATCCGATCTTGTGAAAAAGCAATCCAAGCGATTGTTGAACGAGATGCCGATGAGCATGTTGTTTTTCTATTGTCCGATGCCAATCTTGAACAGTATGGGATTGGTAGTGCAGATTTAATGCGCTTACTCAATCAAGACAAACGCGTAAGAGTCTTTATTTTATTTATTGGAAGCATTGGCGATCAAGCTGTAAGACTGGCACAGGAGTGTCCAGCAGGACAAGTTTTTGTTGCATTGGATACAACACAAATCCCAAAAATACTAAAACAATGTTTATTGTTTATTTCAAACTAGAGAGATTAAAAGTCAAAAAGTTTAAGAAATATTTTCTCTATTAATAATATATTTCTGCGCGTATTTTAATTTTTAAAAATATCTAAACGAACGTTCGCAATATAATCTCTCTTTCGTCTTGTAACTTACTCTTCTTGTGTTATTTTTTAAAAAATTATTCCTGGATTAATATAATACCACGACATTCAAAAAAAAAGGCGACGATGCATTTTTTTTTAATTAATACGGTATTATTATGTACTACAATACTGATCAATAATAAAATATAATAATAATGTGTAATTACTAAAAAATTGATTGATATTTTATAATAAGTATTCACTATAGGAATATAATATATTATATAATAATCCTTCGTCTTGTCGCAAATAGTAATAAGTGGATACGCTGGTACAGTTTGGTTTTAGTACATCGCATGATAATGCTAGCACTATGACACTATGACTACTGACTACTGGCCACCACTAATTGATGGTTAAATATGCTACTCCAAAAAACTACTAGCCTAGGGCTAGTAGGCATTGTAATTTCGTACATGTTGTTATTCATTCATATTGTTCAGTTGTTATTGCATTTGTGTACTATTAAAAACAATTTAAATAAGAAGATAGAGAGATAGCTATTACCAGATTACTACGTGGTACTACAGTAATGTGCTAATAAATAATAATTAAGTATAATTAATAATAAATCACTAATAATAAATATAGTGGTGCCGCCTAATAAAATACTAGTAATAATTCTACACTGTTTTATCTCTATCGAATATACGCTTTATTCTTCTATGGTATTATTATACACCAACACATATTATTATATACAACAATCATCATCCACGACATCAATCTATCTTCTTCTTACAATTCACTTTCTATCCACGACATTATATACACACAACACCCGAGCGTGTACTCACACGGAACGCATCTGCCCCACGCATACACATAAAAACACCGGCAAAAGCTACGGAAAATGTTTTTACAAAAAATTGCGATGAAAAGGCAGGCATACAAGTTTGTAGCCTCTCAAAATAATTTAAAATTTTTGTTAAATAATAGGAAATGTAATAACAGTTATGCAACTACTATTTTATATAACTCTGCATTTTCTACGGATAGTGATAGTAATTCTACAGATCGGAAGAAGAAAAATTACAAAAAAAATATACGAAAGCATGATAATGGTAGAAATGGACGAAATCAGATTGGGCGAATTGTTTACAAGCCACATTATACAGGTCTAGATGTTTACAACCACCCAAATTTAAAACGAGATTTTAAATTATCGTTTGAAGATAATGAGGAGGACGTAGATATTAATGCAGTGGACGACTCAGAGATTGTGGAGAATCCATTTGATTTGACGAAATTGAAACGCAATTATGTCGCATATGTTGCAAATCTACCAACAGGTTTTTCTGTAACTGAATTAAAATCATTATTTAGCAAACAAGACGTTATTTACGTTGAGGTTGTCCCTCGTGGTAGGAAACGTAAGGGGTTACAAATATATAAAAAAAGATGGTACGCAAGGGGGCAGGCTGGATGCTTTTGCATTTGTATATTTTGCTGATGCTGTTTCCTTAAGAGAAGCCATACACGACTATAATGGGAAAGATTATAAAGGGAAACCTTTACACGTTGCATTATCAGACAAACATATTCAAAATAAAGATGGCGAAGGTCAATTAGCAGTAACTGGGGGCGATCTTTTTTATGATGAAAAAGGACTTCTCTATGTTAATACTCGAAATAAAATGAAAAATATTGTGGGAGCCACTAGAGAGGAACAAGCGCACTATTTTCCAGAAACGTTAGAAAAGGAAACCCTGCAGGCAAATTACCTAACTAATTTGCCAGGAAAACCAGATAGCAGCGACTTAAATGTAGATGAATTAATGGACTCGCTGTATACCAAAGGCGAGAAGATATTGGCCCAACACGCAGAGGAAGCTAGCTTTTTAACGACGCAAGAAAGAAATATATTTAATGTGGATCATAGTTGGAACGCCACTCTTCGTTTAAATGGGGAGAAGACAGAGAATGTACGGAAGAAAAAGCTAAGGGAGATGGAAGTTACACTTGGCTTAACAGCATCTCATAATTATGATGAAGATGAGGTAAGACAAAATAGTGACGAAGAAGAGGAGAATGGGGAAAACGAGAAGAATGAACCTAATGCGGCAAATGCATATCTAAATGCAGACGTTGGTGAATATGGTCGAGAGCAACAACATTTACAACGTTTAGAAAATTTTAGTTCCATAGTTTTAAGCACTGGCCGCGTATCTGTTACACGCAAAGCTGGGAGAGATATGAGCTACCGGTGCTTAGTGGTGGCCGGTGATTGTATGGGTCGAGGTGGTTTTGGATTTGGCAAAGGAGCCTCGATGCCAAAGGCCAGAGACCAGGCATTAAAAGACGCAGTTAAAAATATGATATATATTCCGCTATACGAAGGGCGTACATTGTATCATGATTTGAAAGGGAAACACAACAATGCAAAAGTAATTTTAAGGGCACGACCTGCTGGTTCTGGTTTAGTTGCTGGTCCAGCTGTTCGAAGTATTTTAGATGTACTGGGTATACGCGATTGTACAACAAAAGTATTCGGTAGACAGAATATTTATTCAACAGTACAAGCCGTATTCAAAGCATTTAATAGTTACGAAGATGCAGAATCGATAGCACTGAAACGTGGAAAGCGCTTGATTGACGTCAATGAAGTAATGAGGGAAAACCACCAAAGCATTTGGTAAATCTTTGTTGATATTTTATCAGGTTGTCAATCTCTGTCTTTATATTTACGGGAGTGGGGAGTGTATGTAATACGAGTGTATATACGAGTAATATCATATTATTAATTTTTAGCTTATATTATTATTATACTACTATATTATAAATAGAATATAAATAATTTTATTATTATTATTATTATTATTATTATAGTATTTACACGCACCACGCACCATCATAGAGGTAGCCAACAATGGAAATAATTTATGCTCACCAGCTCACTATTATAATTATGTTGTGTGTTGTTCCCATTTCAATTTACTAACACTATTAATACCTTGATGAAGAGACGTTTGGAGCAGCAGAGCATCGAATTAACACTGCTAATAATGACTATACCGGTAACACATTTTATTTGCGAGAAGAAAAAAGAATAACACATAGTTGCATGCATAGCAGCTTTTTTATTTTTTTTTTAGTTTGTATTATTATTATTTATTATTATTATTATTATATTATTTTATTACCTGTTGTATTATTCCTTCTCGTTCGTCGCAGGCAATACCCAACAGTTGTGTGTAGTCTCAACACGTTGCTATACAATGCATACGATACTGTCTAGACTGTACTTGTATTATTTGTATGCACGGACAAGGCTGATAACATTTTTGCTGCAAACGAATTGTATACTATAACTAGAGCAATCATGTATATTGGTCCTTGGCAAGAGTACAAACTTGCTTCACAAATGAGGAGACAAGACTGGAAGGAACATAAGAAACTAAAGCAGTTTTATTCTGACTGGCAAAGACAATGTAAAAAAATAGGAGAAGTACAAGCGACAAATGAACTTGTGTGGGGTCCACTGTTCGCTTCATTGCATGGAACAACAAATAACAGCACTAATATTAGTAAGAGGAACGATTATCATGGTGGAAATAATAGTGCATTTCAAACGTCACATAGTGCAAAACATGGTTGTCGGAGAAAATTAATCAAGGGTAGTGAACTACGAGTAACACAGTCCATGAATTCGAACCGTAACTATTATAAGAATGGTATCAACAGTAAGAATGAGTATATTTATAGTGATAGTAACAATTGTGAAGCAAAGCAATGGGACTCCCAGCAGTATAATAAAATAAAACGGAAAACATCTATGGCTGACGAGGGCGACAAAATTATATACGCTAACCCAAAACGTTACAAGCCAGCCTCTCAATCAAGTTCGTTACCATTTTTGTTTCCTAAAAATAGACATAAGTATAACAATAATACATTATCGTCGTCATTATCCTCCCCAAAATTTTCAAATACCCGCGACAATATAAAGAATAATGTACGTCAATATATTGAAAAAGAAAACAATAGTGGTTATAGCCCTCAAAATGTGCCAATTGAACGTCGTCGTCAGCAGCAGCAATATGACTTAAAACGATCACCGATACGAGCAAAAAAAAAGAAAAAAGGTAGGGAAAAAAAAACTGAAAAAGAAAGACGACTCGAGAAAAAAAATCCATATATACAAGGAACCTTGCTGCCAGAAAATAATGAACAATCAACAACAGCATCATCGCATTTTTTGCCACCAGTTGACATTAATATTAAATATAATGACAATGCTAATTTGAATACAAATAGATATTTTACCAACAATAATAATAAACTTTTAATGAAAAATAATAATAAAGAAATTGGTTACAATTTTAATAACAAATTAACCAATGCAAGTAGACAACCATTGTCACCATCGCAACAACGTATTAGTTCACCATCATCTGATATATTTGAAGAAGAGGTTGACGCATTATTAGATTGGACAGATTTACTAGTTCCAGAGATGGTATCATGAAATTAGAAAGAGATATAATACCTTGAATTTTAAAGCGTACTCTCCATCTCTTAACTAACTTATATGATATTTTCTTATTGGCATTTTTAAAGATGATAATATAGGTATTTTAATTTTTTAATATTACTCAAAATGATAATTCCTCCTTACCTCCTTCCATTAATAAAAACATTTTATAAAAATAATAATTTAACGCCTAATAAATACGCACGTAGAAAATGTCTAATGTGCTATTGTGCATTCAATAAATCATCTAATTCTGCCAATTGCTGTTGCTTCCATTTCATTAATTTTTCCTTTTGTTCTTTAGCACGCCTTTTCCGTTTTTCTTCTTTTTCAATGGCAAGTTTTTTCTGATTTTCTAACACTGCAATTTCTTCTTTAAATATTGCATCCTCTTTCTCCGCCTTTTGTTTCAAAAACTCTTGGATTTTACGTTGTTTTTCAACGCGTTTTTGTGCCGACAATAGTTTTTTTTTTAATTTTGCAGCATCTTCAGCGTCGTTTGTCACTTCATCAACTGTTGAACTACCTTTTTCAGATGCACCTTTTCTTCTTACTCTATATTTTAAATTTTTTAATGTATGATTTTTACCAGATGGCTTTTTTATTGCAAAACTTGATGATGATACGTTATTTCCTCTTCTACCACCAGCTTCGTAATATTTTGTATTTCCTGATAATTTTATAGCTGCTGCTGATGAAAATATATTGCTATTATTAATGTTTTCACCACTGCCAGTTTGTGGTGTTAACATAGACGGACTTACAAATGGTAACGTGGCAACATTACTATTGCTACTGCTGTTATTACTATTGCTTATTGACATACCATTTTTGAACATTTTTTTACCCTTTTTAATGAGTTGACGTGCCCGATCTAAATGATCAATCATTTCCGTTTGCAATTCATCTTCTTCTACTTCGAAACGAAAAAAACGAGAGGTTACACGATCAACTGCTTCCATTATACCAACCAACTCGTTATATTGACGAACTAAGAAATTGTTATCTACTACATTACTGTTGTTGTGGTTTACTACTTCTACCCCCCCTATCCCCCCAACCGCTTGCTCCTGCTGCTGTCGTACAACCATACCTGTGTTATTATTGTAATTATTTTTCATTATACTTGGTAGTTTCATGTTGTTACTATTCATGTTTTGGTCTACAACAATTTCTCCACCATTATTGCTTTCATATTGTATTACTTTCGCTCTTAATTGATCTAATTCACGTTCCATTTTTTCCACATATTCTTTATCAATAACTTTCATTTCTGTTATACGCGTATGTTGCATAACTTGTTTTGCGCAATCAGCAAATCGTAATGTTGCTTGACTTTCATCTGCATTTGCCACAACTGGGGATAACATACATAATAATTTTGTTTTTGCAGTACCACCAATACTATCTTGTAACAATCTTGTCAATTTCGAGTCGCGATATGGTATATAAGTGTTTTCACCCTTTACCAAACTTTCAATACAACGACCTAAACAATGTAAACTAAGATTGATATTAGACAATTCTGCTGCATGTGCATCACCCATGAATGAATGTACATTCCATTTTTCTGATCCAGCTAAGTCGACTAGGTTTAGTTTAGATCGTATAACGTTGTCGGGATCATCTTCATTTACACGTGTTTCTAAAATTATTTGGAAAATTGTGTGGCTTCTACTACTGTAATCATTCATTTCAGTATGCCTAACAGCCCTGCTTTCATCACCAACTCGCAATAATTTTAAACATTCATGTTCGTTACTAACCACAAACTCACTTAATCCATCGACATACAAACCAACGTTCGCGTCCTCTTTAATTGTTAAGGAGCTACCGCGTCTTGGATCACGCAACAGATCGTATATTTGCTCATTATATATCTGCATAAAGCTGACAACTGCAGTACATTTCTTGCGATTACGTTTGACATGCGCAAAAATTTCATGTACGACACGTGGGATTAATCCAGCGCTAGGTGGCACACGTCCTGAAGAATAAATATCATCCCCAGCAGTATCATCACCAAACATAGTATATGTTTTACCACTTCCAGTTTGGCCATATGCAAAGCATGTTGAATTAAATCCATCTATACAGTTCTGTGCACAATCTTTAATCATATTATATACGTCTTCTTGAGTCGTTTGCGGTGGAAAAACATGATCAAACTTACACCTAGCATCGCGTATTTTTGATTTGACACGTATCTCGTCTTTAGCTAAAAATGATACTGCTAAAGTCGAGTGACCTTTACTCTCAAGAATTTCCCTTCGCAGTGGTGGACGAACACGCACAAAGACTTGTATAGCCTCCTTCGATTCTCCTATTATTTTTTTTTTCACAATCGATGCCATCTTTTTTTTATATTCTATTTGTACAAATTACTCTCAATCATATATCTGTGTAATAATTGCGACTGTTGTACGTTGCAAAACTGCACAACTACTTGTTGCGTAGGCATGAATTAGTAGTAATAATAAAATAATAAATTATTTTTTTTATTATTATTATTATTAATTCATCACACGCCGTATTTTTTTTATTTTTTATTATTACCTGTATTATTTATTATTAATTTATATTATTAAAAAAAAAATACCCTATTATTATTCCTATTATTAGCAATGAAGAGAGGAAGTCAGGTGGGGCTTTAAGTGGTGTCCTCGTATACTACTGCTGTGTATTTGTACTGCAACACCTTCTTTGTCGTTTTCTTGCAGCTTTCAAAGATGTGGTTTTATAACGTTCGATTTTTGCTTTCAACACTTTAACTTGTATCTCCACATTAGCACAGTAGTGTCTAGTACTAATAATAGTAATAGCCCGATAATAATTTCTATAATATTAATGTGCATAAAAATGTTTTAATTCCATTAATAATAATATTATTTGTATTATCACGTGTCTATACTGGTATACCATTATTAAATAGTAAGGCCTAATAATAATAATAATAATGATGATGTGGTAGTATAGTAGTGGTGGTAAAGGAGAAGTAATAAATAATAATATAATAATAGATAATAATAATATACATATAATAATAACACCACCACCTGGTGGTACAAATGAAACATCAGCAACAAGAAATAGAGGCTGCAACATTCTTTTTCTCTTGACGTGTACGTTTACGAAATACTTTGTATTTGCGCGGCTTTATCGCTTTAATTATTGACATCTTTTTTACACGAATACTCGCGCACTGTATAAATCGTGCTAGAGGTTTGGTCAACCATATATCAACGACGTTGAAATGATTATATATTTTGTAATTGTCGCGTTATTTTTTATAGTAGGTATTTATCGTCCGATCTGGTTTAGTAAACATATACCAATATTGAGACAACGGTTATACGATGCATATAAAAACAGTTTAATAGTTTTAGAAACCAAAAAAGCACTAAGTAAAAATGGTTATAATAAGGTAAAAGGTACACCTGTTAATTTTTCTCGTAGTAAAAGCAACGATGAAAGTGAACAAATAACTTATGCATATGGCGAGGGTTGTATTTCACCTGATACTATAATAATCGAACAACCCCCATCCTCTATATCGAGTATTAAAAGCACAGATTCTGATGTCCCAAGCCCATCATTACATTCCTTACCATCTATTGTGGCAGTGCTACAAGCAAAAGGCAAAGAGCGATTAAATTTATTAGATGCAAGGAGACGAAGACTAAGAAAAATAAAAAGTTGAAAAAAAAGTGTTTTTTCAATATATTTAAAATAATGTATATAAAAACATAAAATGTCATATCACATTAACATGCTTTTAATATTATTTTTTGTAAAAGAATACATCACATACCGGGGGGTAATATCATTAAGATTTAAGTAATTTTATTTTTTTAACTTTTATTTCAACTTATGATGAGTATGATATCATTAAAAGAAAATAAATATAATAAGTTAATATATCATATTGTGGTGGTGTGTAAAATATCTTCATAAAACTATATAGTTGTGTACACATCAACTTCTCATAACTTCTCATAACTTCTCATTAACTTTATTACGATAAGTTACGAGAACAACATTATATATATATATATGATACATGAAGTATCAATACGAAGGTGTACATAAATGTGGTTTAGACCAAAATTTATTTCCATTGACGACCAAGCATTTGTTTTTCCAAGGAAGTTCTAGCTACATATTGACCAACGAATAGTGCTGTAATTATTAAAACTAATAGCTCCCACTGGAATTCTTCTGGTAGAATATCAAAACCTTGAGATGGCATTGCACGTGTAAAAAAAATATCCAATCCATAACCAAGTACTAAAGTAGTTGATTCAAGTCCAGCTGGAACGCTAACAATTGCATTTAAACGTTCGATTTCTTTTGTATACGATAAAACATTCTGTGTCATAACAGGCAATACAGGAGCGTATGGCATAAGGCCTTCTGATTGATCAGATTTTGATGGCTTACCAGCTGGTCTACGTGGATCTAAAAATCTTCGATCTAATGAATAAATTTGGCCATTTATAGTTCCTATTAATAACTGTTTTTCAGTGACACCCGCCAACGTATGAACACCAGACAATGTTGTTATGCCACTTGGAAAAATGAAGGTTTTTTGTAAAATTACTGGCTGTTCAGAATCATATGACGAAAATGATGTATCCACTACTTTATTTTCATCTTGCAGAATTTTGGGCAACGTCGTCCATGGATTTAGGGCATGTGAATCGATCGCTCCATCATATAATGCAATGCTACCAATTTCTGTTCGTCGCGCTTTCAAATTCCAATATGAATAAAATACCCAATTTTCACTTTGTGTTACTTTTACTGGACCGGCGCAATTTTTATGGAAAAATCGTTGTACGACTCGTCCAGTAACAGCATCAATCAATGAAATGGTAACACCCTGCTTCAAAATACCAGAATCAGAAGTTTCGCTTGTGACCAATGCTACAGCTAATAAATGGGGATTTAAATACTTTAACATTAAACTATCGTCTCCTAAAATATGCACTGGTGAATTTAACCCCCCATTGCTTGATTCCGAGGATGAAATTGCTGCAATTTTATTTGTTCCATCAGTAGCTTTTGGAAATTGCACTGACCATAACTTGTAACGTTTCAACTCATCCGTGTCCTCATCTAACATAGCACCATAACCATTTACTGATAATTCATCACGGCTTACGCTAGAAAAATGAATCTTTTCATATTGCCGCAAAAACTCTCTGCTGCTCATCTTCCCACTACTTTTTCTTGGCAATATAATTAATTTGTCGTTTGAACCAACAAGGAGCAGAATGTTTGAACCACGTTGCATTTGATTTGGTAAAATAAACATATCAGTAATTGCATCATTAACTTTCTCGGTGAATATGATTTTGCCATTTGATGCATCCATAAAATATGCAGAAAGTGATTTGGTGTCCATGTCTCGCGCAACGGCAATAACTTGTGGCACTTTGCCTCCAACAGTTTCCCTGCGTGAGACAAATACTTTTATGTCCCTATTTTTTGTAATACCACTGCTGCCATAACTTGTTTCTTCAGGAAAATAATTGGTCCATATTGTGTCACCAGTTGTAGAATCTAATCCAACTATTTTACCACACTTTGTCATTACTACAATAACTTTATAAAACCCAAAAAATTGACTTTCCGCTTTCGATAATGACTTTGGACCGGAATTATCTTTAGAGCCAGGCTGCAAGGTTTCTTGTAGCTTTTTACTCGCAAATGCAGCTAATGTACTAAATGTACTTCCAATTTTGTTCCCTAAACTTAATAGTTGTTCCAATTGTAACTCCAAACGCGTTGCTAGAGTTGGAATAGCTTCATTGATACATTTATCATCGGTTGAGTCATGTCTATTCACAACAACTAAATTTGCGATATTGGCCAGTGCCTCATCTTTTTTCCACAGTTCATTATCGTTTTCTAACATAAAGTTATCATCACTTTTTGTATTGAAAAATATACGACATCTTCGTTTACCATTTTTTTTACTTTCTATAATAGTTGGTATGATTTGATCAATGGTACCATGTTTTGCATATGAGTAACTTGATTTGCTTGTTGCAAATGATAACTCCTTTGACTTCATCGTATCATCAACTTTGCTTGATAGGTCAAACACATCAACATACAGCGTTTCAGCATTCTCATCTTTTAACTTTGCAGCAACTACATAATAATTATTTTTCTTTGATTTCATTAATCCAAAACCATATTTCACTTTGGATTTTGTTGTGTAAGATTTAAAAATTTCCATATTATTATTTTCGTTTAAACGGTATAGATCGTAGCCACCATTAAATTCGACGACTACGACACCCGGATGCTCATTCAATATTCCTGCATCACGTCCAACCGGCATGAAATTTTTGTAAGCATTCCTATCACCCCCAAATGCCGTCTCCATCTTATCATCTAAACTATAATAAGACAAATCACCATTACCTTTTAAAATGCAAAATTTATTGCCCGAAAGATCAACTAAATCAATTGATTTGTTTTTCCTATCAACCAGATTCAATGTGGCATCACCTAAATATTCTCCATTTTGTAAATTAATATCAATAAAGGAAGCTAACTTTTGATCCGTAGTGTATCCAACTAATATTAACGTGTTTTCATTTTGCGATGGTATTGAGTTAACTTTGATAAGTTGAACGTCAAAATTTGACACTAAATCTTGCTGCCACAACACTTTACCCCTTGCACCAGATACTAAAAAAATCTTACCTCGTACAACCACAACTATATCATCGATTCCATCCTCATCTATATCTACATCCTCAATTATACGAGCAACAACATTATTCAGTGAAGGTGATGATGATGAGGCAAGGTTATTATCAAGTACTGTATCCCATAATAAAGACCCATCGACACTTTGCCACATAGAAGCTTTCATTGTTTTTTCTGAAAATGTAAAAATTGTTTTTTTATGTGCACCTAAAACATCCACACGTTCTTCCCCTGGAAATACAGTTCGCCACTGCACTGTACCAGTACGAGTCATTAAGCGAGCCAACACACCACTTTTGGTGCCGACAGTTAAGTATTTACCAGAATATGATGCATAGTTAATGACACCAAGGTGTTCTTTCGACCAATCTCGCTCTCCCACCTGGTCCGGGTGCAATAACGCTTGTGTTGTCAAAACAGTACAACACAGTGCAAGTAAAACAATAATAAAATTTGCCATATTCATTACTACAACAATTAATATATATATATATATATATATTAAGGGTATATTCGTAGTACGTGTAGAATTTAGCTTCGTAACCATTTCTTGTATTGTATGCAATTCATTTTATCATCAGTGTGAATGTATGTACAATAATACGATGCATGAAATAACTATTAACAACTACTACCATTTATTTTTATTATATTATTATCATTATTATTATCAAATATTATTAAATAATAAAATATTATCATATTATTATTATTCATTATTCTTCCTTGTTAAACATATTATTATTATTATTATTTTTACTACCAATTTTTAATAGAATACTATTGTCGATTGGTTTTATCGGTATTTGCTGAAGCTACTATGTAATAATTTTCATAAGAGATATGTGCCAGGTGGTATGCAATAATAACACAAAATATAAAATTAGTGGCGAGTGGCGCGGCGAAAAACAAAGTTGTAAATCACAAGACAACGACAATACGTGCCGTATTATGAGGATACAGTATGGCAGCAGTACCACCGTAATGCTGTACTGTTATATCCTCACAATCGCTTCCTGCGTAGACAGTACGCTCAGCTTCAAAGAATAGAACAAGTAACAATGCAGAACGCAAAACTTCACTAAATCAATAGTAGCGTGTCTGAAGTAATAGAATAGATGAATTGACCATAATTTAATTGTATTGCTTCTGCTGCTGGTGTGTAATTGAATTATTTGCAGGTAGTATAGGAGCCAAAATAGAATATTCTTTACTGTACTCGCTATTGTTCTTATTTGTTGTTGATATTATTAAATAATAATTATTCATCGTACGTATTATTATTTATTTATTATATTATTATCATTATTATTTTTTATTATTATTATTTTATTATTATTATACCTTATGGATAACCTGTATTATATATTAATATATTTTATTATTATTATGATGCATATAACTATCATCTACCCTGACTCTGACTCTGACTCTCTTACTATCTCGGTAACAAAACTTTGTTACATCTATCAGTTATTTCATTACAACATTACAACTATTAATTTTATACCATGAAAACATCTATGACGTTAGCGTTGCTATCGTATGCTACTGTTCTTTTGTCTACAACACATTTCATTGAAATTCAAGGAGAGCACCATAACTTTGAGTTTAAAGTAGAAGATTGGGTAGTTGATTTTTTACGACCAACATTCCCTGGAACAAAAAAAAACTCACCAAGACAAACACCATTTAAAATTCCAGATGAAAATCGTAAAGGGGCTATCCTTGTTAATGGTCAATATCCTGGACCAACAATTGAAGTGTTTGAAAATGATACCGTATCAATTAATGTCATTAATAATTGTTTATCAGAAGCAACTACTATACACTGGCATGGAATACATCCATTTGAAACACCTTGGACAGACGGTACGTTAGGAGTGAGTCAAGCGGGCATACGACCAGGCGAAAACTTCACATACGAATTTCGAGCATGGCCAGCTGGAACACATTACTGGCATTCTCATATGGATGGTATGCAAAGTGCCAAAGGTTTGCGCGGCCCATTTATTGTCAAGTCGAAAGATATCTCACACTTACCAAAATATGACGAAGAAAAGGTAATAGTCCTTGCAGATGAGTGGAGAGATCCAGAAGTTTGTTTAAAATTAGAAGGGGCGATGGCAGGAAATGATGTGTGTTCTGATATTGACTATGCTTCAGTGAATGGCCAAGTTGCATGGGGAGATTTGCAAAAGTCGCCATCGTTAAAACAATATCCATACCCATTGATCGAAATTGAGCAGGGAAAATGCTATCGAATGAGATTTATAATGATGGCATCAAATGCTGAAAATTATATCGTAACAACTGCTGGACACGATATGACATTGATTGCCCTTGATGGTGTTGATGTACGACCAATTCAAATTACCGAATTCAATTTACATATTGGCGAACGTTTAGATGTAATTCTATGCGCGAATCAAAAACCTGGTTACTATCCAATGGAACTAAAATATGATTACGCCTGTGCATTGACTCCTGGTCATTTTATACCACCTGGTTTTCATCCAGTTTCATCATGTAAATTTTACAGTTTCTTGCATTATATTAATCAAAGGGAGTGGACGTATGGGCCTCCTACAGGACCAAAAGGTACGGGTGGTGGTGCACATCCAGGACCAGTATCTGGTGTACCATTTGACTTGACGAATCCAGGCGATTGGAATAAAACAGAGCCGGTTGTGTTACACCCTGAACCAGATGTACCAGATGCACAATATACTATTGCATTAGGATTGAAGGGGCCATTGTATAGTAAACCAACCGACGAACCATTAGCTATGGGACGATGGTATATGGATATTGACGGACGACAAGAAACATGGTCTAAGCCACTTACACCTGCATTGCATACGAAGAATAAATGTGGTGCAAGTAAATCACCTATCCTGGATATACCAGAAAATGCTTCTTCTGTTGAAATTGTATTAAATAATTTATCACCAACTGCACATAACATTCATTTGCACGATTTGTTATTTCAAGTAATTAATGTTGCAAATTACGAATGGTGTAATGTAAATAAGACCGCATGTTTTCTGATGCCGGTACAAGCAAACCCGTGCCCAAAGGAAGATAGGGAGCGATCAGATAAAAGTGGAAAAGTACTAGGAATTGAAGATTTGTATTGGGGTTGTACATATAATGCTGCGAAGCATAAAGCGACAGAAAATTTAAAAACACCATTGAGAAAGGATTCTTTTCAATTATGGCAGCGTAGTTGGGCTGTACTCCGCATTCATGCATGGGCACCGGGGATTTGGCAATTTCATTGTCACATGGAGCAGCATATTCCATTAGGAATGATAATGGCTTTAAATGTTAAACCATCATTGCAGCCACCAATACCTGATTCTGTGCCAACAGAAGGCCCGTGTCCACTCTGGAGTAAAAATATGAACTTTTACAACCAGGATGGAGAGAAAGCGAAGCTGAGAGGCGATGATAATACTATCTTAAAGAATGAAAATAAAATGTTAACAGGTAGAATTAAAGACTTGGAAAAACAATTAAAAGACGCCAAAAATGGTATCCAATGCGAAAAAATGTGAAAAGGGAGGAATAACGAGGGTTAAACAAATCACAAAAAAATATGTATTTGAAAATTAAATTAACTTTTTTCTTTATTTAGGATGTGTACTGACACAAAGATATATATATAAAAGTATATACCTTGGTATATCTACAGGGAGTAAAATTTTATTAAATAAATTAATGAGTAAGAATTAATTATATAATATAAAAGTAATCACACAGGATAATATAAAATTTTTACAGCTTGGAATCAAGATAACACGTCTTCTTCTGAGTCACTTTCATATGAATATTAACCCCAAAGACACAAGTTTACTAATGGACGTATAGATAATATGGTATATGGCATCATTTACAGGGTATAATATTATTTTTACGTATCTTAATCACACAGATACAAGTCGTACGAGTATAAAATTTTATTTAAATTAAATGAGTAAGATACTCTATATATATTTTATAATTACGACTTGTAAAATTTTATTGAAATTATCGAGAAAGATATGATATCTCTCATATAACACTAATTATAAGTTAAGTTTTAATATGATATAAACTAAATGAGTAAGAATTAATTATATAAACTTACGACGTACATATATTATATTTTTAGTTACATCCCAAGTATGATACATATTTTAACTCAAATTTTTTGATAATATTCCTACTTGCTATACTTTCCATCCTCGCACACTACAACATCAGATTAAATCTTCATCATGCTGTAGTCATTGTTCACTTTTCTGATAAATTTATTTTTTGGGCTCCCCCTTCTTTTACTAGCACCAAGTGTTGGTGAGCGAACTTTGTTTTTCATCGCTGACGGCGATCCTGAGGACAGTTTCTTTTTCTTTGTCTTCACCTCTGCCTTCTTCAAATATTCAACTGTAAATTGATTAAAAGCTTCGTTATGATTGATATCATTGTAAATAAACTTTGAAATTTCAAATAATGCAAATTGAAAGACATTGAAGCTCATCTGTGTAACATTATATTCCATAGTTAAATTTTTGTAAATAAGAGACGCCTGTTGTCGGCTATATTGTCGACTATCCAAGGGCAAATTTAAACTATCAACAAAATCAATGAACGCTAAGCGTGAAATTAATGGCTTCGTCTTTCTATTTTTCTTATTTTCGCTGTAAAAATCAAAAAGATTTTTGACAGTCGAGGCATTTCTAGATGCATTTATACCCAGCGCATTATTTTCATGTGGATTTTCACTGGAAAAACTGTTGAAGCTTTGCTCCATCATTAAGGAGGACCCTTGTTGCATTAAGCTAGAAGACGAAGTATCATCATTCCAATCATCCCAATCACCTGATTGGCTAATAATCAATTGTTGTTGTGCAGCAATTCTCTCCCCTCTTCCTTGTTGTAAATCGCCAATTGTCGATGACAAAAAGACAGAACGCTGGGAATTACCAAAAGTATTATTGTTACTATCTTCCATAAATAGCCAATGTGTTATATCAGCTTCAACCTGATTGATTGAATGAACATCTTGTTGGCCTGGATAATATTCTGTTACATCCCTTTGTTTTTTTCTCGGTAACGTCATATCATAATGCTTTGTAGATGTGCTCATTCCTAATAATTGCGACGAAGTCGCATCGTAGTCGATGCCAGTATTTTTACTTGATATGCTATATCCTTTTTTTTCAAATAGGTCCTTTTTCGTTCTATCTATTTCTTCCTGCTTTTTTATATGTTCTTCTAGTCGACGCTGATGTATAGCATTCATTCGCTTTTCATTATTTTGTTTTATCTCAATTTTTCTATCATATTGCTCCTTTGATTTTTTCGCTCTATACATTTCAGCTTCCTTTCGTTCTTTTTCTGCTGCTTCTAGCTGTCTAATTCGATCTAATTCGTTTTGACGCCGGGTTTCCATGATATCTTTGTGTCTTCTTGCTGCTGCATCTGACCCTATCCTAATATTACCCGCGTTTCTATTATTGTATCCTAGTTCTTCCTGTTGCCGTTGTATTAATGCTTGTTGTTTACGCCGTTGGCGTGGAGATAAACTCTTACTATCATTTTGTTGTGGAAAATTGTTATTGTCGTAGTATTGTCGTCTTAGTGTTTCATTTTCTAAAATGTTATTTAACCACGCCATACAAATATTAATTAAATTTACATATCGCTGATGAAATGGCGATTTTCTACTAATATCAATCATTTGTTTCTTTGACATTGTAAATATTGTCCCAATCCAATCTTCAAATTGCGATAATGTTATACTAGTTGCATTTTTATTTTTCGACATTAAATTTATTGTTTGTTGTAGTTCTTCATCGTATGGTAATTCCAGCCCATTTTCTTGGCTCATGTGTATGCACATGTTTCTTAACTCATACATGCTAATTGTACCACCTCCATCGCCATCAAATTGATTAAATATTGATACCATTGCATTATATTGTATTATCCGCTGTTGTGCTAGTAATTGCTGTGCATTGCCCTTTTTTTTATTTTTCCTACGCCGCATTTCAGCCTTTTTTCGTTGTTCTCGTTTATAATCCGCATCCATCTGGCTTTGCAATTTTAGTTTTTGTTTCCTTGCGTTACGTTTTTCTTCATACATTGCATTACGCTCTTGGTTTCGTAACAACCGCTCTTCCTTTTCACGTTTTAATTGTTCACGCCGTATTTGTTTGTCGTTTTCTCGTTTAATCAGTTGTTCTTTTTGTTGTTGAGCCTTTTTTCTACCAACTTTACCACGCTGTATGGCTTGGATTTTTCTTGCGGCTGCTTCTCTTTCTTCTCGCAATTTTTTATGATCAATAACTTTATCTTTTTTCGGTTGCGTCGATCCAAATATTCTATTTCTTGCACCAGCTATAAACCCTTTTTTCTCTTTCTCGACATGTTTCATTTCCAGCTCTGCGACCTTTCTTTCTAAATCAGATAACGCGTTTGTTTTAATAATCTCTTGGTTATCAATTCGGTTCTTTTCTCTTCGCTTCCTCTTTTTAGCTTCTTTTTCAGCTTTTCGCTGTTTCTTGCGTTTTTCCCTTTGATTTTTTTTTGATTGACCAGCTATGTCTCTCCGTGTTTGTCGACCTCTCATGACTGCTTGGATTTTGATAGCTGCTTCTTCTTGTTCAAATTCAGAATATTCTCCAGGTTTTGACACTTGATCCGCCCATAGATTATCAAACGCTTCGTCATATCGATTCTTCTTCTTCGGCATGATGCTTCAAGCCCGTTATGACTTGAAAATGACCCGCAAAATCTGTATTCATTACACTAAAGTAATAATCGCTTATTGTCAATGGATGTTCGCTGTACACATCACACATCACACATCATTGTTGTACATTATTATTTGCATAATATATGAAATATATTTTTTATTATTATTATAATTGTTACCAGGTATTATATAGTCGACCACACAATGTTAAGTCACACAAAACACAATAAGGTATTGATAGGTAATAATATAATCGTATTATAAATGTACATTGAAATAGTAATAGTACACCATTATATATTATTATTTATATTTAGATACATCGGTTACATCAACAGTTACTCGAACAGCCCAGAATAAGGTTTTCAGTCGTCGTTTTTTTCAATTTTTTTTATTTACCTGGGCACCTGGCTAGCCAAGCTAGCGGGCTAGGGCTGGTATTTAAAATAAAAAAAAAAACCTTTAATTAGACGACTATTATACAGCAGTATTTATATTATTATTCCAAAAATATTCATACATGTACACCACCTTCTTCAGAGTAAAAATATTATTATAACTAGTAGTGTCTACTATTATAAATTTATTTTCAACAACACCGACTGTGCTGCTACAACAAAATTAAAATTCAAAGAAGTGCACAACAGCAGACGACTATTATTATGCATTTAAAATGGACGACTTAGACGACTGTAATACAGTCCTATAATGGCGTACTCCCAGCTTACTCCCAGCTAGCTAAGCTGGGAGTACGCCATTATAGGACTGTATAATAAAATAATGATAACAACAATTACAAATTATTATTATTATTAATAAAAAAAATAAATATAATAATAATAATAATAATAATTTAAATTACTATTACTACGTACATATGTGCATATAGAAGAAGTTTTCATTTATATCTCGTTACGTTGCAATGCTTTATTACAATGAGCGACACATCTTCAAGTAACGTCTCTCCTCGACGGAAGACCCACCGCCCCGACATTAAATACTGTTATGGAGAAAGGAGAGGAGACAGCTGGTGTGGATGACGGCACTAGACAAAAAACGGAGTACGAGGTCGATTTGAAAATACGGCAGTTTATTAAGAATTCACCACCAGTTCATAGTAACAAGTTAAACATAAACAGACTGAAATGTTTTCATGACGCAGCGAAAACACTTTTTTCTAAACAATCATATCAGTGCGAAGCTAATAATAATAACAACAAAAATAATGTCATACCAGCAATATTGCTACCTTTAAATATTCATAATAAAAGCGATACAAAATTCGCAAAAATCTTCTTCATCTTAAACACGTTAGTGTACACAAAAGTACAAAAGAGCATTGAACTATACGCAAACAACAATACCAATAATATCCAGCATAATAAATTTAACAACAATAACACCGTTACAAAAATCGATACAAACAGTGAGATCAACATACTAGTATCTATGTATGATAAAATATTAAACCAAAAGCGGAGGACAGATAAGGAAATGCATACATTTTTATCAAAGAAAATTTTCCCGTATATGTTTTATGCTGCATACGTAATTACTAAAGAAGTTGCAAGAAAATCAACTTATAAAGGAGAGATAGTCGTTCGTATATTCGAACTGGGTTTTGGATTTTCTGATAGTGTAACAAAACACTTGAAAACCACAATGGAATCTATGAAACACAGCAATGAGATTAATAAACAGCGTATTAAAGAGAAAGTGCAGATTTTGAGAACATTAAACGAGAATTTGTTTAAACAAAAAAATAGGTTAATGCAAGATGAATTTGAAAAACAAAAAACATTATCCGTAATGATACGGCAAGTTGATAAAAAAATTGAAGACCGTATGAAAAAGAAGAAAGAAATGGTAAAAGCATTAGCTGCTGTTAAAAAGCTACATAAAATGTTTTTAAGTCGTACAAGCTCAAAAATTGTAGAGCATGGTCGGCAAAAATTATTTCGTGCTATGTCAAAAATAAATGCATCAAATTTAATTGAATCAATCCAATTCAAACTTCAAGATTCAGAGGAACAAAAAAAAATCAAATCAAACGAAAAATTGAATTTATTGGTGAGTCAAATAAACAATAGTACAAACAATATATATAAAATGATAACTTCAAAATTAAAAAAACAATTACCATACGCACCGCATAAAATAAGCAGAGGAACAAATACAAACGAAGTAGATTTATTGAACGAAAATCAACACCATATTTTACAAACATCAAAAAAAATATGGTACAAAGATGAAAGTGGGGATTCTAATAAATGGGTTGTAAGGCAGGTGGGACATAGAGACTACGTTTCCTATGTAGCGGAAGAAATTCTTAAATCAATTGACACAACATTGCGATTATATAGCAAGCCACATTTAATTTCAAAATCACGATTACTGGGATTAATTATAGAAATATATTTGTTTTATGTCAAAGAAAAGCTTTATAAGAATAAAAACGCCGAATTAGACGAAGCATGTTACAAATTTTTTAAAAGCAAATATCGTATTAAAAAAATAACTGCTGAAAAGTTTGTTGATTTTTTGTTTTCGATACGAAAGAGCTGTGGAACGCATACCCGGATACTTAAATTTTTTCAACATATCAGTAAAAAGAGTATCGACGAAATGGTTCACAATGTAGCTACCGTGTCGCATGGTAATAACGGAATCAATAATGATGCATCATTATCAATGACACCTAGCAATGAAAATAAAGTTAGAATAATATATAAAATAACGAAGGAAGAATCAATTTTCAGATATGGAAACATATTAAAACAGTTGGAGGAAATGCAGCCTGGAAAATGTTTTATGATGACTGATTCTGGAGAAATATATATCATGACACAAACAGTGCTAAATGTAATCCGAAACAATATCTCATATTTACCAACGAACTCCAAGTTAAAGATAGAAGCTGAAATTATTAAAAATCGCACCAATATAGATATTGCCACAACCCTTCCAAAAAAATATTATGATTCATTAGAAAAACTTGAAAGAAATGGTACGTTGGAGGATGTTATAGATTTAGACTTTGTATTACCTTTCTTGTCGTCTGAAGAAGAGAAGGAATCAAACATTATCCATGCACGACTCCATCGAATATATTATGCAGCTGACTCAGATAATAGCGACGACCTATCTTTTAAAGAGTTTAAAGTTTTAATGACATCACTGAACCCCCTATATAAACCAGAAGAAATTGGTGCTATGTATCGCCAGTGTTTAGAATTCGATCTAAAACTTGTCGACAGAGCAAAACAACATAACAACCACGATGCAAAAGGTGAAACAATAAAAAAAAATGAGTTAAATGAAAAGGACCAGTTGTTGAATAATGTAGTTAACTGTTCCAATTTTGTAGGATCTATGTCAAAACTTGGTATCATGTCAACGTCATACATGCAACAATTAGCGAGTCAGAAAATTGGACTTTTTTTTACAACAAAATATAAATTTGTAGTTCCAAATATAACTACAATTAAACAATTAAACAAAGAGTGGACAATTTATGGTAAATCCGCCCGCGAAATGTTAGAGTACTTGGACGTAAATGCAAACACAGCATCGGATGCATGGCATGTTCTTGATAATAAACATAGATTAATCCATTTTGAACGAATACTTCAACGCGCTTTAAACGGGGATGGAACATTTCAGTTAGCATTTGATACATATCGATTAATGCGATTTCAAATTGAAACGTTAATTGCTGCGCGGACTAAACTAGTCTCTGCTCTAGGACCGTTGCGTATGTTAATTAAATTTAAACGAAAAGTTCTAAAAAGTCTAGAGACGATGAAAAAATCCGCGGCAGTAGTTGATAACGATGTTGATGTTAACAATAGCAATAATGAAAAATATAAAAACATGATAAAAATGCTATTTTCAAATTGTAGGTGGAATAAAATCGATGATGTATTGGGTATAATTGAGGATGAAAATTTGTCAATGAACGTAAAAAATTCGAAAGGCGCTACGTTGCTGCACGTGGCTGCACAAAATGGCCACAAAGATTTAGCAAAGTTGTTGTGTGACTTGGGTGCATCAGTAGATAAAAAGGATGGAAAAGGTCTAATGCCAATTGATTACGCAATGCAATATAAATACTTAAATATTGTTGAAATTTTGAGAACTATTGACAAGGAGAAAAACTAAACACTATGATATGACATAATTGCGTGTGTGTATGCGTGTGTGTGTGTTACTTATTATGTAGGTTCTAGATTTTAACCGTATGCATCTAGATTCCGTATTATATATATATATATCATGTGTATATAATAAATGAGTAAGAATTAATTACGTCGTATATATAATATTTTATTAAATTAATGAGTAAGAATTAATTTATATATATATATTCTACGAGTAACAGAACGTATGATATTTTAACATTTTTAATGAATTAAGCCTCTATCAATAACTTGCGATTGCATGGCCACTTTTGCTTTCTCCTGCTCTGCCTCCTCCGCGCGAGCTCGCGTGATTCTTTCTTGCAATGGTAAAGCCCATGAGCATAATATTTCGAATGCCATATGATAATTTACAAATTGCATTTTGTTTTTATTTAGCTTGTAATTTTTCTGTGCTTGTATATGCGCTTCATTCATTATGGCTAGGAATAAACTTGAAAGTACAAAATACACAAGCACTAAATACACTAAAAAAATTACATCGTGCATCACTGACGTTTCCCATGGTAAAAAAAATGCAGCTGAAAATTGCACATCACCTATTAATATCAATAATAAACCGCGCAAGGAACTACTGAAGTCACTAAAGATTTCCATACTCGGGCCATATATATTATGGTACAGAACAACAAAACCAAATAAAACAGATATAAATACTACCATGTAACTTAAAACCGATGGAAATGCATATTTAAAGGTTTCCATGATCAGCATCCCTTCAGAAACAATATCTAAATATTTAAGTAACATAAAAAAGGACATCAATACTGCAATTGCATCTAATACCATGATAGAATGAAATTGTGATAAGATCCCATAAATTTCAAAATATTCTGTCGTCTCTATTTGACGCAGTAAAAAATATGGCTCGTATCGAAAATACAAACTCAAACGTATAATAGCATTGTAAAGAACAATGAAGACAACGGCGATATCAATGTAGGTAAAGATATTTAAAAATTTAGTCCAGGTTCCAAATTGCCCAACTAACGCTGTAATTTCACTTCGCCATGCGAAAAAACGACTGCAGCAGAACAAAAGCACACAAACGTGCAAAATAAACACTGGCACATCATCATCCCTCGTATACATTGTAAGGCGATTAGCGTGTAATTTTATTGATGGATGCACTACCCCGGTTGGTAACATTTCAAAAATAATTTTTAATGCAGCAAATTGATCTGTATTTGGATTATAAAAATTTACCTCCACAAATATTACACGAGTTCGTTCATCAATCCATCGACAATAAATGAGTTTTTCAATAGTTTCATCATATGTTGTCATATCCAATGGTATAGATTGATAAAAACCTTCAGCAACATAATCGTGGTATGTCCCCTCTACCTCGGCAACTTTTGGAAACCTCGTGGCTTCATTTGCATCGTCTGGTATTTTAATATATGCATCTAAATATGATTCAACACTGAAAAGCGTGTTGTTATCACCGGATCGACACGCAGATAATCCCCATGCATCTCCCTTTAGCTTTTGCACCCCAGGATATTTTGATTCTACGCTATAATCAGCAAAACATGCTGGAATAATCGTTGAAATACCTGTTGCTTTAATTAAGCTACAACTGTCTAAATATACACGTTGTTGCCTAAAACGTATACCGCCATATACAAAAAAATCATTATCATAATTACCCCCACGAGACGTATTTGATGGTGCTTTAGAGGATGATGGATGCTTAAATAATGCCGTTCGCAAATCTGTTTTCAAATAGTCGAACATACTATTAATATCATTAATATCATTGAACTGCTTATTAATTACATTACGGTTTAAATCACTATGCTTTTGTATGAAAGTACGTTTTATTGCTAATACAAATTTATTTGACAGCAAAACTTTATGGTCTAAGACCATAGCAGTAGTAAACATAGCTACAAATATGACAACTTTCAAAGCATCAACTAATAAAAATCTCGCACGACCTTGATTTCGCACCATGGCATTTCTATTAAATTTTTCTGCTGCAGTTTTTAAAAGTGCATCAGGGTCAAAATCTTCTAATGTTTGCTTATCTGGGTAATCTTTGCTTAAAAAGTACAGTTTTGGTGTATGACGCATAGCTGAAAATTGTTGAATAATATTACTCAAAGGACTCCAATAATTTCCGTCTTCATCCCTTAAGACGAATATTTTTTCATCTGGCACATTCCAAAACAACCGCACTTCATCTAACAAATGACCAAAATTTGATTGGGGATCAACTCGTATACGCAGTAAGTGTTTTCCATTTATCACTTCCACAGTTAAAGTTGGTGGTTTCTCAGGATTTAAGCTTTGTTCAAAGTGTTCGATGGCTTTCTCTGTACCTTCCATGTATGCTTCTAATTCTTGTTTTATTTTTATATTCAAGTCTCTTGGATTCATCTTGACCACATTTTTCGGTCCCTCCTGCACTTTTATACGCGAAGCATTAAATTCTATGCGTGCCTTTTCCGTTTCCCTAGAGTAGACTTGAGTTTGCAGTGCCTGTACCTTTTCAGTCAGCCTTCGAACTTCTTCTTCCATTTTCGCACGTTCGTATTGCCTTTGCCTCATCTCTTCAGAAATATTAGGGTACAACACCCCATTATTTTTCGACATAATACACGTTTAAAAACTTGTTTAAGTGTATTGAAACTAAACAAGATATTTGTATCCAGCTGAGGTATTTCTGTATGCCGAGCTTGCGTTGTTGATGGATGGATAATTCTGTATATTCTCTCTTCTCTTTCATTAATATTTATATTATTACTTTATTATATAACTACTACATGCTAATACTAATATAAATAGCTGCATACAAAGGTCACACTCGTATCACGATATAGCTGCATTCTTATTAGTTTGTTTTAAGATGCGAATTTAGTATACTCGTAGCAGGAGAATAGGAGGATCCTCGCAGCAAGAAGGGAATAAAAATACTGGTATACCGGTATAATGTGCTTAGTTAATAGAGGCACTAAAAGAGTATTGTAATTATTACAAATAGGAGTAAAAAAGCTGTTGTTGTGAAAAAATCTTCTAAATAATTTCATTTCATTAATTTCCTCAAGCTATAGCACCTTAACAAACGTGTTTTTTATTATTCCAATTTAAATTTAAATTATAATTACTATACCATATTTGAATATTAATATTAATATAATTCTAACTTTTAAGGTGAGATGTATTAAATAATCAATAATTAATTATTATTATTATTTTTATTATTGCTATATAAAGACTCGCAGTACAAGTGATTAAACATGTCATGGAACATTAAACATGTCATGGGGGTGTTTTTAATGCTATTCACCTGCTAAAAGTAGAAATTTTGATCTTATTTACTTATTAGTATATACTATTATAAGTTATATCACCTATCAAGATGTTTTGTGCGGATATTTCTATCCAAATTTTCCTGCCTTTTTGGAATTTCGTGTACCTGATTATAAACACGATCAAAATGTCTACTTTTAGCAGGCGAATAGCATTAAAAACACCCCCCGTGACATGTTTAATGTTCCATGACATGTTTAATCACTTGTACTGCACTCGGGCACTATATTATTTTATATTTTTTTTATTTTTTTTTTTTAAAATCTCCTCCTCTTGTGCTCTTCTTTTCTTCTTCTTCTTCTTATTAATACCACCAGGTAATAATATAATAATAAAATAAAAATAAAAAATAATAGTGTATATATTATTATTATATTATTACGTAATAATATAATATATTATTATAAGAAGAATAATTAATTATTATAATATTTAGTAGTGCATTGCACACCCACCATTATTATTATTATTATTTTTTGAAATTATTATTTATTATATTATCATACAGCAGCAGCGAAAGTGTCATGGACGATCGTGATGCAGACAATATTGAAATCGAGCGAATAAATTTATTGCATGATGAGAAGCCATACTTTGTTGTTGTTGCTATATGCCACACTAGCTCTATCTATAACCAGTACTACCGAAGCGGGATTCAGCGGTGGTCTAAACAATCGACCAATTATTGGCGTATTAACTGTTCCACTTGATGTGGGGGGATGTGTGACATATGCTGTAACTCAAACTCAACAAACAGGGGTAAATCCAACATCATGTTTCCATAACTTATACGTGCAGTGGATTGAAAGTGCAGGTGCGCGCGTCGTGCCTATTCCATATAACAAACCGTTTAGTGAAATTGATGATTTATTAGTTGGATTGAATGGTATATTATTTACGGGGGGAGACGTTGTTTTGCAGAATTTAAATTCAACATATATGAAAACTGCAAAGTATTTATTGAACCAAGTTTTAAACATCAACGATAAAGGTGAATATTTCCCTCTATGGGGTACGTGCATGGGCATACAAACAATTTCAGTTTTAGTTGCTGAGGACCCATCTGTGCTTTCATTACACGAGTTTGATTCCGAAAATTTAATGTTGCCCTTGAATTTTACACAGTTTGCACCAACATCAAAATTATTTAATCTTGAAAATTATCCAATACCGGTAAAAAACGAAATCTATAGTTGGTTTGAAAACAACCCAGTAACAACGAATTTACATCACGATGGGGTACATCCGGATATGTTCATGAAAAATAAAAACTTAAATAGCTTTTTCCGTATATTGTCAACAAATCGTGGAAGAAAAGGCAATGAATTTGTATCAACTATCGAAGGCATTAAATACCCAGTATTTGCGACGCAGTGGCATCCTGAAAGGTAAGTACTTTTTTTTCACCTAGATCGTATTCAATAAATCCTCTCTAACATGCCATTTTTTCATACGCTACGTGTACAGACCACAGTTCGAATGGGGGACAGACGGAACGACAACGGATCCAATTAATCATGACTTCTATGCAATATCATGTAGCCAATACGTCGCTAATTTTTATATTAGTGAAGCCAGAAAAAACAATCGAAAGTATAAATCAATCAACGAGGAGAAAGAAAGATTAATATATAATTATAAAGTTACTGGGAATACATACTATCAAGTATATTTGTTTTGAACGTTTAATAATAATATATACTCTACTCGGAAATAATATAATATAATAAATACCATGGTATATATAAATTACGCGCATAACTATATATATATTATATTATTTTACGAGTATTTATTTCCTTGCCTCATTTTAATTTTTAAAACTTAAATATTATTATTATTATATATACGAAACTTTTATTAAAGATTGTTTTTAAAAATTTGGTCTTATCATGTTCCATTTTTCACCAATTTGATACATTTTATGCTCTATGGTGTTTCTGTCTTCTCACAATAAGAATAAATCAAATGTATCTCTGTGTGTGTCTTGTTTTTCGTTTATTTTCGTTGTCGACGACTTCTTAATCTTCTTTTATTTCGAGTTGAATCATTTATTCCAACTTGCTCAATACACCACTTAGTATATTCATTCAACTTATTTTCATGCAATAGCTTCATACCGGGCTGCCCATACGATTTAGCATATGCAACCGGGGCACTGTCAATCGAATCAGACGGTACTGGTGGTACTTTAAAGCCAAAATCATTTTGTTTTAACATCTGAAGATGTTTATTGTCATCAACATTTTTTTTCGTGCTGCCATTCTTTCCATTTTTCATATAAAAATGTACTGAATTACCTTCTCCAGAACCACTCATACTTGTGCTTAAGAAACCTAAATGTTTTACATCAAATCGATATAATTCTATAATATGTTTGGGTTTCTTATAACATATTAAATATTTAGATGCAATCGAATTGTTAAATTTTGATGCTAAGTCTTCCATCAAATTTGGTGGAAAGCCTTTATCAAACATGTAGACATGTGAAAAAGGATTTAATGTTTTCATATCAAAAACATTTCCATGTGCAAAAAATACACTATTCAGCTCATACTCTGGAACAAAATCTTTTAACAAAATCATACTTTGCCACCAACGCTCACCTCCAAGTTCAACACCAACAGATAGTTTAACGTTAACATCTAATGATACATGGAAATTAGGTTTTCCAAGTCCTGAACCTACGTCTATGAAAGAAGAATTTTCATTTAATTCACAGTGAGTTTTCATAAACTGTATTATACGTTGAAAACTTTTTGTAGTAACTTCTCCATAAATTGGACCTCCAGAACCCCCGCCACCGAGCGATCCGAAAGTTTTCCGAACTTTTGAATACATATCCAACACAGTCTTTTTCACTCGTAAGTCTTGAATAACAGTACGCGTAGGAGAACTATTTGATTTTTCATCACTGACACTTTGTTTTACATTTGTTGTTGTTGCAACTAGACTTCTTTTTAGCAATACATCTTGTTCAATCTCTTTTTCAACATTGCGCTGATGCGTTTTATTTTTTGGGTGCACATTATAGTATCGCTTTTGTTGAAGCTTTTTATTGTACGGCAATTGTTCCGGGGTTCGCTGCAGATGTTTTATTTTATTTATTTCCACGGACGTTTTTTTGTATCTAATACTATCCGCCCGTTTTGGCGATTCAAAAGTTTTTGGCATCGTTCGTTTCGTCGATGGTGATAAAGGAATTGGTAAGGTATCTACCGTGTTTCTGCCAGTGGATTTAATCTTAGTAGGTGTCATGTCTTTGGCAATAGTGTTTACAGATAAACGGAGGTTTCTATTTTATATTTAAGTGTGAGCATGAAATTATTGGTAGCTTCGATACTATGCCTCGTACTACTGCGGAGAGAGGGTATGTGAAACAGTATAATAATAGTAGTAGTAGTATCACATTATTATTATTATTATTATTGCAGTACATGTAGTACTGCCACCACGGTATACTATTACATTTAGCACTTTACATTTATCTTTTTTGTGTTGCGAAATTATTATTTTATTATGATGATTATTATTTATTTTATTTATTCTTCCTATATATTATTATTATGTATTATATTAAATTGGCGCAACAAAAATATATAAATAAGTTATAATAATATTCAACTACTAATAATTGTGTTTGTGTAATAAATGATTGAAATAATATAAGTTAATTAAATGGTATTCAACGAACGACTACTGCGCAGTATTGGAATTACTCCGCGGCTTCTCGCGATGTTCAAAACGCCAATACGACTCACCAATTATTTTATACACTACCACCAGTATCATACTCTACCGGTACTATTACTATTATACTTAATTTAATTTAAATGGTCGAGCTCAGCAGCAGGAGACCACGCTGCGCTTGAGTATATAACAGTACAGCATTACTGCTGCTATACTTTGTAATATACACATTGCAGCATCTACTACTGTACCAGCTCTACTAGCCTCATCTCAGAGAAGAGATCTACGAGTAGATCTAGATCGGCCCCTAGTTTAACTTCAACGACCCCTTTTAATAGGAAACACATGTTGTATTCTAACAACTACAGAAAATAAATAAAACTGCTGTGATAAAAATAGGACAACTCCCCCACAAACACATATGTGTATGATATTCTCCAGTGCTATATCCATGTTAATTTATATTTTCCCGTCTTCGATTATAATTAATGTAGAATTATTCAATAGTAATTCATACAAAAAGTACGAAATAGATAATCGAACTATACATAACTGTATTATTACGTGTTTTTTTTTATTATTATAATTATTTATTTATAACAGATAATACTACAATAGTAGTATATATTATTATTATGTGACAATACTACATTAACACACATCATTGTGTGTGATTCAAATGTGCGAGGAACTCCTCCACACGTTGGCATATACATGTTTATACATATAATACAAATAGATCCGTACACACGTAATCAAACGCATATTTACATAAGCATTTTGATTCTTTTACGATTATTGTGCGCAACAATCTTTTGGTATATATAACATTTATAAATAGTATACTATACAACAGACGGGCGGATATACATACACACACGTATCTGAAGACGCAATAAATAATATGTCATCCAGATCATCTATTGCGTTGCCATCTAATTGCGGTAATTGGTTAGCAGAAAACGGATGCTTGATTGCAAAGCAATTAAAAAAGAAAGGATCGAACGTTCTTCTTGGACCAGACAATATCAAATTATTAGTTAGTGGGCTTGCTTTTGGACGTGCTATTCAAGCTGCGTTAGGTAAAAATAAACTTCTAGATGGTTTAAGAATTAATAACAAAGAAGGAAATTGGAATGCATTAGTACCTGTTTTAAGGCGTTTAACAGTCCGTGTAGATAACGATGCGAAGTCCTTGATTTTATCTGGTGATGCACAAGTTGCCGCGCGGTTAATGAATCAGCTGTGGGCAACATTTTCCATTGATCGCTCACGTGGTCAAGTAAAATCTCTTGGAAAGATCCGCGACTCTAGTAACTCAGGTTATGCATCCCAAGCGAAAGCAGCTGCGCGTGCAGCACCACAACGTAGGGCAGCACTTGCGAAAAAAAAGCAAGAAGAAGCTGCGCGAGAAGCGTTAAAACGCAAAGAAGCAAATGTTTCTAGTAATGTTGGTGGACAAACACGTGTTAAGCCACTTATTGAACAAATCATGGATGAAGAAATTGATATGTTAAAAAATAATCAAAATATGTTGCCATCGGATGCAGAATCTATCCCAGCATTTTGGTGTGTATTACTAGTTGAACAATTAAATGTACGGCCAGAGCAAGCAGTAACGCTCGTGACTGCAAATACTAATTATCTGTTTCACATCTTTGTTAATGGCATTAAAGGCTCATTTGTCCCAATTTTAGCATTGTGCCGCACTGTATTCCAGCACGTTGATACAATTGTAGATTTATTAGCTAAAACAAAAACTTATCAAAGAAATTTACGCAAAGACCAGCGTAACCGTAGTTACAGATGTATGTGCATGTCCATGGACATTATGCGCTTTGGCTTAGTATCGAACAATCCAGATGTTGCATTGTGGTGTTGTAGAATTATTACGCATTTAGTTGCTAAACTTTCAGAAGTTGCTGATGCTGCACATTTACAACAGCACTGTTGGGATTGGTTCAATGGTGTCTCTGCTTCCAGTGGCAAAGGTGGTTCGCCACAGGATATTGCTGCTTCTGGTTTAAATGCAGCTGTAACTGCAATTGCGAAAAACCCAGATTTAAAACTAGGTATTATTGCAATGATCGATGGCATTGCAAACAAAGAGCTAGGATCATTGTTTAACACAGCGCTACGACTAGTTCTACCAACGCCATTGAAATACATGTCATTTGTATGCGACACATTGGAAACATTTTTAGAAGAAAGAGAAACAATGGAAGAAGCATTAATGTCGCAAGGTGTTGTTAAATTTTGGGTTGATTTAGCAAAAGTGCATTGTGAACCAAATGTTGCTACCGATGTTCGTTGCGCAGCGTTTCATTTGGTTACAGAAATATGGAATCAAATTCCAAAAGCAGTAGAAGCTTATCCATCAATGCCAAAGCTGTTGCTAGGTTTGTTGAAGAAAGGTACCAGGGATAAAAGTGCAATCTTAAATATTACTGCAATAACATGTCTATTTGAACTACTTGACAATTTTGCCGAATCAGACAGTGTTTCATTTGCACCATATGTGTACAAAACATTAATTTTCAGTTTAGTTGAAAACCATGAAAACGAGCTTGTATACGATTACATAATGTCTAATATGTCAAATGCGCTGGAGAAGCACCCACAAGTTCCAGTGGGCGTAATGGTTGAACCCATGACGAAACAAGCAACTTTGAAAGGTTATTCAAACAATGATTTCAATGGTTTCGTTACCTTATCAAAGCATCCGCGTCTATCTTTGCGACACGGTTTGTTATTGGGTGATTTGCTTGGAAAAATTGCAATAAATGATCCTATATATGGACGGGTTGCCTCTATTCCATTGTTAATTATTGTTAATCGTTTTCACAACGAACCAACAATGCAAGAGTACATGGAACGATTCTCTAAGGTCGCGTTGTCCATGTTAATGCATATTGAAACTAGGGATAAAGTTGCCAAGCGAACGAAAGATGATGGGAAAAAAATAACTGGACAAGACAAAAAGATGCACATTTCACCGCGACAAGCGGAGGAAAGAGAGATCGGGCAAGTAAGACGTATCTTAATCCTTGAAGTCTTAGCAAAAATCATACACTTAGGACATCTACCAATTGTTAAACGCATAGAGCCTTTGATTAAAACGCTAGAAGCGCAATACAAAGGTATGAATTCATCGAAGGATACATTAAGTCATCCAGGTATGGCTGCACTTGCAAAATTTTGCGAGGAAGTTAAAAATGGTGGAGTGAAACAAGAAGACGAAGATAACGACGATATGATGTTTCCAGATCAAGATCCGCTGGAAAAGATGGAATTAGAGGACGATGGGGACAATTTGCAGAATCCACCTGCACCGGAATCGAAGAGCAAACAAAACAAAGTCTTTAGCCAAAAATTTGTGCCAGATGAAAAAAAATTAAATGCAAAACGTGGTACGTATTCAAAACCATGGCTCGAGCCTGCTGCCACTATGGGGGACGATGGGGATGACGAAGCAGAGGAAGATTTATTAGATGGCGGCTCATTGAAAGTAAGTGGTCTTGGCGAAGTTAAAACTAAACGCAAAAAACGAATTGGTAGGTTTAAAAATCGCACAGTGCAAGATGACATCAATCGTGCCGGCGAACGCCTTAAACAACGTATCTTACGAGGGCAACACGAAGAGCAACGCAAACGTTTACGTTCAAGGGAATTAAGGCAAACAGTCCGCGCACGTTTCATTGCCACGGAAAATAGGAGGAAAGCACATGCTGCCACAGGTGGCGGCAAAAATTTCAAAGCTCATCAAGTATGCGAAGAACATGATTATGGTGTGAATGCACCAAAACGATACATGGCAAGCGTAGCAGGCAATCAATCTAGCTTAATCTTACAGCACCAACAAGAAGTATATGAAAGAGAAGTGGAGTTCCAAAATGAATCAGTCTTGATGATGAATAACTGGAAAAAGCCATTGGAATGGCTTTATTATATGTACGCACATGCTGATTGTGGTATGTTGGTAAAGGAAGAAACCTTCTATGAGCAGAAAATGGCAGGATTGCAAATAGGGATACGCGAGTGGCAAATTTTATGCCGTGATTTTAACGTTACGCCATGTATGGGCACGGTCAAAGAAAATTCCAATCACTATCACAGTGCCAACATTAGTTTAAAAACAGAAGGCGACAAGATGGCAATGGAATATGATGAATTTTGTTGCGCATTTAGGCATATTGCGCGCGAAGCACCATGTTTGCAAGAAATTCCTAGCGAGGCGGAGAGAATCATTGCACTAATGTCGTTTATGAGACGACAAGCATGTATTGTTGATAAAGTAGAACGTGGGACATTGAAAAATAGGCGAATGGGTGATCGTCGCCATTGGTCTAGTAATGTTATTCCTATGATTGAATGGAAACGCACCATTCCTGCACACTTTGGTTTTACTCCTCAATCCGTTATTGTAATGGAAATTCTAGACGATCTTGTATTTGATATTTTCGGTGTACATACATTACCAAATGTTCCAGTGCCATGGAACAAAGAAACTTGGAGTGACCCACCTAAAAAATGGGTACCTAAGACTACCGAACCATCGAAGGACCCTGTAGTTGTGCGTAACTATTTACCTAGAAAAGCACCGCCAGAGCCAAAAAAGACTCAATTTCGAGGCTTTAGATCAAGTGCAAGGCGATTTAAATACCAAGCGGAAACTGAAGACAAAATAATCAACCCAGAAGCACTAGATGTAAGAGTTAGGCATTTTGGCGATAGCGCAATGAAACAATTGCCATTGAAATGGGTGAAAATGGGCAAAATCTGCATTGAGCTTCTTGATAAATTAATTGGTGATGTTATAAACGGTAATGCCCGTGGCCGTTTGAAGCAACGTTATGGAGAGATGGACAAATATAAAGTAGAATTGAAAGATTATAACGAAGGGTTCCAAAATCGAAAAGCCAAATTTATTAAATTGCCATGGGGTAAAGAGACTATTCAACTACGCGCACCGATATTACCACCGAAAGAATCTGAAAAGGTTGTAGATAAATTGAAACGCGAAAATGAATTGAAGCGTCTTAAGAATATCAAACGCGAAAAGAATCGTAAAAAAAGACAAAAAGAATTGCAAGAACAGCTTGCTGAAATTGCTAAACAGAAAGAGCGCGAGAAAAGGAAAAATATGTCCAAGAAAGAGCTATTAGATGAAAAGAAAAGGTTAAAAGCTGAACAAGCACGAGCAATTGAATCTGAACGAAGAAGAAATGACAGAAAAAAAATTAAAGAATGGCGTGCCGAACGTGATGCAGAAAAGGCGTTTACATCAAAAAAAGAGATGCTAAGATCACAACAGCTAGCAGCTAAAAATAAAGATGCGGTCGAAAGAATAAATAATCGATACCATTGGGAACAAGCTAGGAAAGAAAAAGCAAGGAAAGAACAAGAGGAGGCGGAAGCAAGGCAAAACCAAGATTTGAAGAAACGAATGGATATCGAGAAAAAAGAGAAAAAAAAAGAAATGGCAGCAAAATCAAATGAACGCCGTGCAGCAAAGAGAGAAGAAGATGAAGCAGCTGCTAAAATACAGGCAATGTATCGTGGTAAAGCAGATAGACAAAAATTGGAAGAGGAGAACTCAGACTATAAAGAGATGCGCGCAAAACAAAAGAAAAAGAAAAAGAAAAAGAAAAAAAATAGTGGCCAGTAATCTTGATCGAATAATTCAAAAGATGATAAGTTACATTTGAGCTACTTCCGCTAATATTATATATTTAATTAATTTGAAACGCGTCGTATATATTTTTAATTTTTAATTTTTACCTCTCTTTAATCTTGATTTTAATATTCTACTCCTCCAAATAAAATAGAATTCATTTTACAATTTTAGAAACTGACTTTAAATATATATAAATAAGCTTTAAGTTACCATGGCTATATATGACCCATACGAGTAGTATATATATATACCCAAGTATTTATGTGATATATATATATATATGATGTAAAATGAAATTTAACCAAATGTATAAATAGTATAAACTCACACGTAAGACTTAACCCGTGAGTTGCGCTTGGTATATTCTAAAACTAACTCTTACTGACCGAAATGAAATTCGACTCCATATCTTATTTCTTTCCTTTTTTTCTTTCTTGTACACTCAAATAGTATTCAAAACCATTTTAAATTTTAAATTTGTAATGTTTTGGATACCCAGACTGCGAATATGTATACTTATGTGCAATTGAATATCTATATGTCAGCAATTTGAAGTATGCATTCCTCTTATGAGTAAGAAAAATTTATGTATTCATCTGAATCCTCTAACGTTAGAACTATATGAGGTATTGTTATTTGTTTTCTTCTTTATCTTCTTTGAAACCTTTTTTTTTTTATTTTTACTTGAGGACGCCGACATTTTCCCTTTTACATTTTGAACTTTCACTGTAATACCATCAGACAAAATTGTTATGTTGCTATTGTTTTGAATAGCATCATCTGGGATAATTGCGTATGGAATAGTTCCAATATAAATTTCTTGCAGTGGTTTACGACCTTTTACAGGCATATTGTTTCGCTCATTCCCATTACTACTACGGCTATTTCTTTCTCGTTGGTTCACACTATGGTATGGGTCAATGTTTTCTTTATCACAATCGAAAAGGTTTTTATCATCTTCAAAAGATGTTGTTGTTCTATCAATGTGTTCCATCGCGTTTTTATTGTGCGAGAAAATATGTGCTGAATATGTAAACGAGCCACTGGATGGGTATATGTGTTGTAGGTATAGGATGTAGTTGGTGTTTGTGTGCATTATTATTATTGTGTGGTAATAATGCACTACTACTAACTAATAATAATAATGATGTGCTATAATAATTAATAAATAATAATTAGATGATAATAACAAGTTGTTAATACTTGTAATAAAAATATGCACTACAAATATACTATTTTTTTTATTACAGTAATTATTATTAATAAATAATAGTAAGGTAATAATAGTACTGCACTATAATAAATAAATAAATTCTTATTATGATGTGCATAAATTAACAAACAATACTTAAATAAATTGTAGTGCTAATTGCAGTAGTAGTAGTAGTAGTAGTCTTAGTATTCACACTTACGAGGATTACACTCTGATGAACGTTTGGATCCCTCAACCATATTGCTGCGGTGAAAATCTAATCGTATTTACGTGCTAAATCCAAAAAGAAGTTTCATCTGCTCACACAGGACTTTTCACAAATATTTATGTATAATTCTTTTAGTTAAAGTAGTAGTAGTAAGTAGTTTTTTTATCTTTTTTTTATTATTATTTTTTTATATTATTATTATTATTATTATTTCAAATTATT
>JACKZZ010016919.1_pt1 | contig 39233 bp, 20 predicted proteins | sample 8027871 | NCBI WGS metagenome assembly JACKZZ01 (sample SAMN15724774, study PRJNA655200) | protist metagenome | isolation source: fluorescence activated cell sorting (FACS) single amplified genomes of... | place: USA: West Boothbay Harbor, Gulf of Maine | collected 2000-07-19
TGTTTCGGTATTCTCTTCGACATGATACTTTTTTAACGTCTTACTTTCAAGTCACTATAAAATCGCACCTTCTAAGACAATGTTGCTGTGATATTGAAGGTGATTTAACTGATCACCACGAGTAATATCTCTTTTCACCAAATGATCGTACGTACGTCACAATTTTTTATATTCTTTTAAAGAAGCTACAGTAGTCCCTAGTATAAACAAAATTAGTTCTATATCATGTCGGACGCTCCTTCATGGTTGACGGATGATGCTACTGCTGATGTAGCAGAGTCACTAGCTCGTAACCCTCATGTTCAGAATGCGGCAAAAAATGCCGCAAAGGACCCTCGCGTACAGAAAGCAGCATATGATGCTGCAATTGGGAATGCACAACCATCTTGGGCGGGAGATCATAATGATGGTGGAAATGGCGGTGGAGATTATAGAAGTGCTGATGATGTAGAAGTAGGAACAACTTCTGATGGAAAGCGCGTAAACCCCCATGCTACAAATATTGCTGCTGTGCCTCCAGCTGAATTAGAGAAGATGAAAGGATATCACAATATTTTACGTCTTATTTACATTGGTGCTGCTATTTTTATGTCTGCTGTAGCTGTGAAGACATTTTTGAATGAAACAGACTTATTCATGTTATGTTTCTCGTTCTACATCTTCATATTCTCCATGCTCATCTGCTGTTTCGAGGTACAGTTCTTCGGATTCATTGCCAAGTTCATTGCTGTGAACTTTGGTTTCATGTATAGTATAATTGGAAGATGGTTATTCTTGCTTTTTGTGGGATTTATGTGCTACACCCTCGGTGATCTGGGTATTGCATGCATGTGTGCGCTATATATCGGTGGGTTGGGACATGCATGGATGATATACATGTTCCCCTTCTTTCAGGAATACCAGCGTATGCTTCACTTCGATCTGCATAAGAATTAAATATATGCTAGGGTCAGTGCCATAGTATCCTTTTTGTCATGGTACCAAACATAAGAGTCGGGTGAAGGAGTGAGTCTAGGCATCAGGAGTATAGAGGGAAGCAATAGGCCTAACAACAATATGTACATAAAATACAAACTAAATATTTTGCTTGGATATCAACTTATCCATTCTCTATCATATTTCTATTCTATTTATCATTTAATGCCAAGTAGATGGCATGACCACAGTGGTATCGAGGGCGTGTGGCTCGTGCTCATCATGGTGCAGGCCAATCACTGCCTTGAAATCCGCTGGAAGATTCCGTTTCAGAATGCTTGATGCTTGCTCTTTAGTCTGGTGATTCAAGTATTGTGCAGTATATGTATAATCTGGTACAGAAGCCGACGTATTACCATCACGTTTCTGGATAAGTTCGGACTTGAGATGAGCCGAGCGCAAAACATAGTCCATGAGGTTCACGGTGCGGTGGTACTTCAGTGCATGTAAATAGCCTTGTATCGCAATGCGCCGTGCCTCGTCTGTATTCTTACGATAATAATCAAGTTTTTCATATAATTCCGTTTTATTTGAATTGTGATAAAATATACAATGCACGCCGTCAAGCATGGTGTACGGATGAGGGACGAAGATAGGATCAACAAAAATCAATGCACCTGTCGCAAATGACTCCCATAATCTGAAATCACCTTCCCAATTACTTGGATTTACTGTAACTATAATCTGCGAATCGTACATGTTATCGAAATAATCTTTACTGACTGTGCTACGAGTTGCTTTATTGATCTGCCCGACGATAGAAGTCTTCACGCCCTTGGAAGGGTCATCCACGTATTCTTGTATCCATGTTTGAACACGTAATCTAGTTTGCATTCGAGCATTACCACGTAGTGTACACATGATTTCTAAGTTCCTTACCATCTGAAAATGTTGAGGTAAATATGCTTCTGATATCGCGTAGGTCAGAGGATATACATCTAGCTTATTAAGGTGTGGGTGGCTCAGGAATTTACCGTCCCTTCTCGCAACAAAGGAGCGTTTGAAATACATATCATACCAGAGCATATCATCTCCATATACGGCTTGCACCTCGTCTGCTGTTTTGTATGGAAAGAATAAGGTATGACCATCAAACTCATCCATAACAATAAGCTTATTTGCTTGCGTAGAATTCGTACACTCGGTTCTATGCCAAGGGCTGCTACCAGGTAAATACACGATGTAATGGGCACCTCCGTCGTCAGGGGATTTCAGTGCTTCATCATAACTATCCATAAGTTCTACATTTGGGTGCAATACTAATCCTTCTTTGACTAAGAAGTAGAAGCGCACTCCGTGGTTTGTCGGGTGTATGCACATGTACACACGCAGCTTCTTTACTAATTGCAGCTCTGGTATGACACATTTCGCTTGGTTTTCGCATTTGAGTAATTTCAGTTGTTCCTCTGGTGTATTAATTGCACTGCCTACTCTGGGAGATACGAGAGCATGGTAATTATGCAGCTCTGGGTCTTTACCATGTAAGTGTGTGTGTGTATCCTTTTTTTGCTGAGCTTTCTTTGGATCACCACTCGCTGTCGCTGCTTTGCTGTTCTTATCTTTTTTGTCTTTTCTCTTGTCCTTTTTACTTTTTGCTGGTTTTTGTTTATCTCCATTCTTGTCCACTGCTGCGTGCGTATTCCCTTGTAAAGCATGTCCAGGCAACTTCTCCATGCCTTCCTCTGCTAGGAAGGCTTCTAACTCACTTTGCTCACGCGATTCTTTAGTATGTTCTGGGCTCTTCTTATCGTCCTTTTTATGAGCATGTTCCTGTTTGTTAGTGTGCTGCTCTAGGCCAGTGAACTTCTCTTCATTAGGAGCATTCTTGATTACCCTTTGCTTGTCCACGGTCTCTGCTGATGATGGAGTGTGACTTCGAAGAGAAGTTCGCATGCCTTCTGCAACCACATCTTTGCTTCCATAAAGTACACCGCACATAAGCACTATAGCTAATAGGACAACCCCTGTTACAACACGGCTCCCTGTGCATCCCCATCCACCCTTCTTCTTCTGCATTCTTTTAGGGAAGCCCTTTGGACTAAATCAACTATCCTCTAAACAAAAGAGAGAAAAAAATGACAATGGTTAGAATTATTCTTGTTATAAATATAACAATCCCCATTTGGTCTCGTAAATATGGGGCAGAGGGCTGTCCCAAAGGACGGCGCCAACTAGATAAACAATTTGCGTCGCATTTTTCGAAAAAAGGCGAATAAGAAGGTAGGTGCGAGCATTATGTCAGTCCGTGCAAGTGATTATGTACGGCGACCCAGTAGTCCCTCTGCTAAGAAGAGTCCCATCGCACGAGGAGGCAATAGCAAAAGTGCTGGAAGAGCTGCTAAAGGCGGTAGTGGTGTGATACCAATGATTATTGGATGTATAATTTTGTGCGGCTTGGGTTTGCTAGTTTGGTTGAATTTGCATGTAAAGACAACTGTTGATGAAGGAGGAGCGCAAGGTCATCACGGCCATCACGGCGACGGTAGTGGAGCTGATCATGTTCTCCATAAGATATTTGGTAAAGACCTCGGTAAGAAGCATCCTGAAGGCTATAGCCGTCATACCTGGTCCAAGAAATTCCAAGAAAATAAAAATAAAGGGAATGATGAAGTTGTACCTGTACAAGAGAGACTCCGTCAAGAAGCACGCGCTATTATAAATGAAAGAAAGGAACTTTTCGAGGATCATGCATCGGAAAAGAAAGGCAATTCAATTGATAAGAACCATCAAAGAAGCTCAAGTCCCGTTTCTGGTGGACACAGCTTGCATGATGACGATCACCATGCGGCTGTAGCTGCAGACGGTTGGTATGCCAAGGGAGCGCAAGTGGTCCACGACCTCATTGCAGCTACTTATCCTGATGGGAAAATTCCCGATGAACAGCACTCTCATATCCACAGTCATCATGGAGGTGTTACTCATGCACATCCCCACCCCCACGAAGGCCACCACGTTGATGAAAACGACCACGATCACAGGCATTCCCATGAGCATAGGCACACTGGAGGACCGACACACAGTCATGCACATAGCCATCCTCACCATGATATTGAAAATGAGCACCATTCAGAATCTTTATTAGAAACAGTGGAAAATATTATGCTTACAAATTTACATGAATTAATGCACACACATGCACATAGTCATGACGGTGGGCCCGTGCACACACACGCACACCCCACGAGTAACGGTCATCATGAAGGTGAGGCGAAGGGACACGGCGATGCCATTTCTAGTACTGATAGCTATTTAGATAAAGTGCAATGGATAAGTGATCTCATTGATGCTACGTACCCAGATGGACATGCACCACGACAGAACGACCCTAAAGTTACGACTCGCGGCACTGGACTCTCCTCGTCTATCAAAACATCTTTCAGTGACAAGAAGAAATCTGCTGCAGGTGACAATGAAGAACACTTTGATAGCTATTTAGATAAAGTGCAATGGATCAATAATCTTATAGATGCTACATACCCAGATGGACATGCACCTCACCACAGTGCTACTGAAGAAGTTGATGATGCGCAACATGCACATGTTTCTGTGAGAGAATTACCCTCAAAAAGTGGTCAACCAGCAAATAATAGCAAAAAGACTATATCTAAAAAGTCATTTCGTAAGGAAAATCTGGAAATCGCTCATTTAAAGGAGGATGAGCATGACGATGATGACGATGATGACACAGTGAACGCAACCAGCGAAGAGGAGGCTCATGCAGCTGCCAAGCATGGACATGCACATGGCCTTGGTGAAACTCATGAAGTAAAGAAGAATTCTGGTGCATCTGATGATGACGATGATGATGACGATGATGATGATGATGAGAAGGATAATGATAAGAAAGGCACAAGACATCAATTCAGAACTCGCATGCTGAGAGGAGTGCGCAAAACCCTTAGAAATCATCCGATACATTCGTTATCGCCTTTTAAGGGCCAAGCTAGTGGCGGCAACATTGAGGGCCACTTTGATACGAATAGTAATCAACAATATAATGAAGGGGAAGAAGAAGAGAAGCATGCTACATCTAGTTCCAACTCGAAAGTTACTCTGTCAAGTTCCATACACGAAGTTCTACCGTGGTTACAAAGTCAGCCTCAGTGTATAAATAAGCCAGTATTTCTTTCTATGGCTAATGTTGTGGGAGAAATGTACTGGCAATTGATTGAAAATTATATATATACTCTAGTAAAATTTGACATGAGTGATTGTGCTATCATGATTTGTGTCGATGATGTGGAATGCATGCAGCAATGCAAGAAGAATGACTTTCCTTGTTATATGTTTGAGTATGAAAAACATCATATGATATTACCTGAGATTCGCGATATTGGAGAAAAAGCGGGATTTCGTTCGCTAGCGGAGCTCGAGGAGGATAGACCTTCAGTCATGGAACTCATTGCTTATCTAAAATTATACCATATTCCTCGTGCACTAAAGAGTGGATTAGGTGCTGTAGCTGTTTTAGATCTTGATATAGGCTTCTTAGAATCACCACAATCAATATTAGACTATATGTACGACACGAAAGAAGATACCCCAGGAAGCAATGCAGCGAGTGCTCTTCGTCCGGCACGCGATTATAGTTCCTACAACACTTTGGATGCCATGGTGCAACAAGATGTGACGTTTATCATGAATCGTAGTGAAGCAGGATGGAAACAATGGTGGACAGAGCCTATGCCAAATATTGGTGTTCTTTTATTGAAATCTACTCCACATGTGATCAGTATGTTCGATCACGCTTGGAAAGACTATTACAATACCGCTAAAAAAGATGTACGTAAAAATCCTGGAAAAGATCAAAATAAAGTTGTATCAGCTTTACAACGCTTTGGTGGAAGATCAGGTACAGGATTTGGTAGTAATACATCTTCATTTGATTCCCACAAAAATTCAAAAGCATTGTCTGAAAAATCCAAAAATTCTCGACTTAAGTGGAAATACGTTCCAGTGACAGAAGCAGTGCTTATTGATAAAATATTCAAGTTTGTTGATCAAGCTGTAGAATTAGGTGGTGAAGCAACAGTTAATATTTTAGCTCCAACTAAATCGGGTGGGGTTGCTGATATGGACTTTATGCATCGTAATACTTGGCAAGGTAGCCAAGGTGCTGATTTTGATGGTACTGTACCACCAGCATCGGTTGTGCATGTTACTTGTTTTGAAAAGGGAACAAAGCTAATGGGTTTGAAAGCAGCTAATGCTTTTTGGAATCCATTTTATTATGATCCTATGCGACCTACCATAACTAAAAAAATACTTGCGTTTAATAAAAAAAGATTTCATCAAGGAAATATTGCAACGAGTGCAAGTGTCGGTTCCAGTAACGGTCCCCGACAACACACGGAGGATACAAAAATGGATGTTGGCTATGTCGATGTAGACTTATTACAACAAGAAATTCATTCATTAGTATATCTAGCAATTAAGTTGAATCGCACACTTATCATACCAAACCTTCTTCTAGAAGAAGTCAGTGGACCTCTGAAGCGGGCTCTCGACTATGTCGATCCGCAAAAGTCTAATGTCATTCAAAGACCAAAGTATAAAGGTAATACTCTTTGGCCTAGTTTTCGTGTATTAAATATGAAAACAGAAAATAATAATCCACATGCTAAAAATGTATTGAGATTAAAGCAAGTCGAACCAGCATACTACTGGAGAGTAAATAGAGATTACAGCACTGAAGATAGTAGTGTACCCGATCCAACCATCATATCCTTCACCACTGGTGGTGAAAACACGTTAAGTAAGATAGAAGAGACACTATCTGCATTTAGTCATGAATCTGTCCCTCGAATGGTGGTACATATACTCCCCGATCCCAGTACGCCCTCCGTTTCGGGCAGGATGCATCATGAACAGAAGGTATATAACTCCAAAACTCTTCATGAGGCTTTAGAAGGTATACGTGAACCTACAAAAGCAGAAGAATTTGTTATGAATGAACAAGCGAAATTGAAAGAATGGGCTCAAGATTCAGTTGGATTTTTTGACTCTTGGGATGTGGAACAAAATAAGTACGCTCCACTCCCGTCTCTCGATAGTGTGGCCACACAAGAGAAGAAAGGCTTGCATAATGTATGGGGAGGGCATATTGGTGGTCGTTCAGATGAGGACATACGAGAAATGGAATATATCAGGTCACTTCGGTCTAAAGACGTCGTCACCAACTCACGACTGTGTGCCAACATCGGGGAACGTATGCGAGGAAATCGAAGCTGTTTCGGAAAATGTGGTTAAAATGAGTAGCTGCTGCAATTTTGTAAATGCTGTAAGTAGATTAAAACACTATTCTATTCATATAAACATGTAAAGTGCTAACGTTAGTAAAAAAAAAACACGAAACACGAAATGGGGGTCGGTCGATGGATGTGAAGTCCCTTTCGTAGACAAATCCTTTCCAATTAAACACTCTTTTTAGTATCAACATCATTCAAAGCGATTTATAGAGTGTTTTAAAATCATAATTGGATTAATTATTAGCTTTCTTCCATTGAAACCTATTCATTTCGTCATATAACTCAAAATCCGAAATCTTAAAGTTGTGATGGCTGAATTAGATGAAGTGCAGGAGAAACGTAAGAAGTTCAAGGTTAACTGGCTCCCAGATGAAATGGAGGAGGATGCTGAAGCTCACGAAGCTGCTCAGGTACAACGTAGAGACTTGAGACAAAAACTGTATCAAATTGGTGAAATTGTTGATAATAAACAAGATGCATTACAGGATGTTTCAAAAAATAATTGGGACGACGTATTGGAATCTCTGAATGCCACGCACAGATATATTAATCATACTCGTGAAGCACAACACGATGCAAAAATTATGAATAAGCTATCGCATACAATGAAAAATCGTGCTATGCGTCTCGAAGAGTGTTCGCAGATTTCATTCAAAGACTTTTGCATGGCAGCCAAAGAAGCATACAATGAATGTGATGATGTATTATCAGAAGATGAGGATGTCGACGCTCAATCTGGCTCTGGTAGAAGAAAGAAACGTGTTTTAAAGCAAGATAAAGATATCGGTGCTATGAGTTGGACGAAACTTGGGGCCGACGTTGGACAGTTATTTCTTAGTCCAGTAGGACTGACAGCTATGATGGGTCCTATCAGTAAGCCTAAGAAGGTTGCGGTTGCTCGTCAAGCTAAGAAGAAAGATGAAGAAGTGGTTGCTAAGCGACCTGAGAAAGTTGAGAGCAATGTCGATGACGAACTCAACGAGGCAACGTTCCATCGCATTGAGAAATTAGATGAAGTAATTCAGAAACGCAGTAAACGCACTTCATCTTCTAGCAGTAGTAGTGGCAATAGTAACCGAGATACAGGAGCTGCATTTGCTATTATGGACGTCCTCTATGACAGATCCGACATAGTACAGACGATGGAGAACTTCTTCGATTTCGCTTTCTTAATCAAAGATGGTGCTGTAGTAACATCATATGACAAGAATAATAGTATCCCTTCTTCTATTTATGCTGATAAAGACAAGCTACCAGCGCAACGCAAGCAACATGTCCTTACTTTAAGTGTAAAAGAAATGCGCGAAATCACGAAATACATGGAGGAATCCAACACTTTGGAGTTGTCCGATCTTTTGGATCCATCTCGCAGTTCTAGTGGCAAAAACAGCTCTGATTCAAACCCACTACATCGTAAAGACAAGCTTTATGATGCACGTACAGCATTAGAACAAACGCAAGTGTTGGACGAGGAGTCGTCACGGCGATTCAAACGTAAAGCCCAAGCCTCGAAAACTGCGAAAAGTGCTAAAGTATCGAATTCACAGATGGCCTCTCAATCTCAAACTCAATCTAGCCAAATGTCAAGTCATTTTAGCCAAGATACTTCACCGACACGCCGTCCGATTAGTTCTAGGAAATAGTTAGATCAAAAAGATTGTGTGAGCTTGTTGTACAGGGTATGTTTTAAGCAATAAAGTGTAAAGATTTACTTTCCCTCTATCTATTCATCAAGTTACACTACTTACATTATAATAACTTATTTCTCTAGAATATAAACGGTAAATCAATTAACGACGATACCCCTGCGATCCGGCATTAGTGCTACCCCCACCAATACCGAACAGCTGTGGCTGTGTATTTTGGAGAGCATTACCGCCAAATGGACTACCAGTATTTTGCTGTTGCCCACCTGCTCCTCCAAAGAGTCCACCTGGTTGTTGCTGCTGTGGACTTTGATTGCCGAATGTAGACCCGCCCTGCTGCATTCCACCTCCTCATCCAAAGAGTCCACCTGCTTGTTGCTGCTGTGAACTTTGATTGCCGAATGTAGACGCGCCCTGCTGCATTCCACCTCCTCTTCCAAAGAGTCCACCTGGTTGTTGCTGCTGTGGACTTTGATTGCCGAATGTAGACGCGCCCTGCTGCATTCCACCGCCTCCTCCAAAGAGTCCACCTGGTTGTTGCTGCTGTGAACTTTGATTGCCGAATGTAGACGCGCCCTGCTGCATTCCACCGCCTCCTCCAAAGAGTCCACCTGCTTGTTGCTGCTGTGGAGGTTGACCAGAGTTCATGTTCATGCTTCCAAGAGCTGATTGTGGCTGCGCAATCATAGAACCAGTTAAATTATATTTTTTCTTTATTCTCATAAGTAACTCATCTTCTTTACCTATATTTTTCTGCAAAAGATTCGGAAGTGCCATGAGCTTATCAGGTGCGTATGTCGTGTAGATATGTGTGATCTCCTTTATAATTTCATCCCGATGGGAAATATTTTGTCCCAACTGGGAGGATTGTGGCTGTTGAGCAAAACCCATACCACCACTAAACAGCCCACCAGAATTTGTAGGTTGACCGAACGAAGAAGAGACCTTAGAAATATCAAGCGCCGCACCGGTCGCACTGGATCCTCCAGACTGGTAGTTGCTGCCACCACCAAACAAAGTAGATGGGGGGGATGCAGTACCCAATGTTGTCTTATTACCAAAAAGAGATGAAGGTGAAGCTGTACCACTACCTATATGACTTCCACTTGGAAGACCGCTCGAAGGGATTCCTGAAGCTGCGGCGAATCTACTAGGTGATAGAGGTACACCTGACGAAGAGCCAACTACTGGTGACCTCTGTGGCGATACGTTTCCAGTCTTGTCAGCAAATGGTGATGTATTACCACCAAATAAATTTACAGGAGTTTTTGATGGTTGCTGAAAAAATGATGTTTGCGGTGACACTGATCCACTAACAGGACTTCCTGCGATCTTACTCCCGAATGGAACAGCAGGAAGTTGGGTATTAATAGGAATATTTGCTTTCTGCTTGTTATTTGCAGAAGGGAATGCAGGGCTCCCACCTGAAATATCTGGACTACTATCTTGCACAAATTTCTTAATGCGTTCCAGCTCTTTCGCGATATCAGCGTCATTTTTTACCGTGCCATTAATAGCCTTCTCCATGAGTACAGGGACCTCTGTGGCGATTAAGTGTCCACCTTTACTAGTATCTTTCATACCTCTGTAAGTTTCTATTATACTTTGCAACAGTTGATGATTCACATTTGGACCTATATAAACCATTCCTGGCTGTCCACTGGATCCCCGTCGACAGGAGTCGATATGAGCTTGTCTGATGCGTAATTTTTTAAAGTTTGTCATAAATTTCAGGACAATATCTGGCATTTGAATGTTCTTTTCTTGTGCTGCTTTTGTATACAAACGCTCCATAACGTCTGATTGGCCGTCTAAAGTAGGATACTTTTTCACTAATTTTGGTATAAGTTGTAATTTTTCAACATCATGCGTTCCATAATAATCCGTTAACCTTTGTTTGAAATCCCACACCTCATCCGCTCCCATACTAGTTCCCGAGGAAACATCAGCAGAAAGTATAGATGATTTACTTTTAGGTTTTGGTGTAAGTTGTGAAAAATCAATACTTGTAGTGTCCTTTGTGGATGATACAGCGGCGGGAGCACTCTGCGGATCGAATGTGGCAGCATTCACCGTCGTATTACTTACGAACAGATTTGTATCACTTGTTTTCGTTTCCGTATTTGACTTGTCACTGAGATTCAATTTAGTAGTGCTTTTTTTCATAGTATCAGAAGCTGGAACATCTGCCTCACGTTTAATTTTGTCCATTAATTGAACTAAACCATTTGCCGTGACGGACTGTGCCTCGCTTACTGGAACAACCTTCGGCTCTGGTAAGGGAGTACAAGTCGTAATGAAATCAGCATCGCTTACTGGCACAACTTCTATAGGCTTTGTTGCAACAAATGGACCATGCTGTTGGGCATCAGACGCAGCTGTCTTCGCAGTTGCACTATCTGGCAAATAGAATGTAGAAATAGTGTTTTCGCATGCCTTTTGGCTAAATAACCGCAAGGTATCATGAAATATTTTGCGTTGATGATGTCGATCGTCTTTCTCTTGAATGGAGTTTGCCATGAACCAGTGATGGGTCCTAGTTGCAGGGATGCATTCAGCATGATAATTCGATATTAGTTTTAGGTGCTTAGGAGATTTAGCTGCTATTCCATTTAAAGGTTGATCCTTAATACCAATTTTTTTAAAGAGATCTTCTAAACACTCTTTCTCTTCGTGATGCTCTGAATAGATATCGATTGTATCATTTAGAAGGTTATACTCTACTTTTTTAGCATCCAACTTTTTTAACATATCTTGAAGCTTAGCTTTAATAAATTTTTCGGATTCATGCACGTCAGACACCACATCTCGTATTCCGTCGAGCGCATTGTCTCTGCTACTATTTTGACATGCAGTTAATTGCAATTGAGCACCGACTACAATATCCGAAGTTTTTGCTAAGGCATCATCTAATGGATTTTTCAATATTTTTAACGAATTTCTTATGGATTCACGTTTGTGATTGAGTTCACGTGATAGACCAATCTGCACAAGGGCACGGGAGGGGGTATACAGTGCACATCCACCTCTATGAATACTCGCTTGCTTCTTATTATCATGTTTGAGGGTAGGGACTTCGTCAGATAGATGAAATATATCCAACCCTGTTTTTGCTGCTTCAGACTTGTAGAATACTGCAGTATATTTGTTACTTGAAGAGAATGAAGCTTTGATAACTTTAGCACCAGCAAAGAGTGTGGCATGACCAATAGTGTGAACATATTGCTCTTCATTGTTATTTTCACCTTCAGACTGATCATCCTCAAATTCAGCCACCATGTCACTATTCCTCAACTCATATATGGCATGATGTACATCTTGAGTATGCGATAGTGCAGAAATCAATTTTGTCAAAGGCTTTGTTTGTGTACTATCTTCTTCAAAATTAGATTCATAAAATTCTTCTTGTAATTTTCCTATCAAATTCCTTACTTTATGAGTTTCAGTAATCAAATCATAGATATTGGTCTGAAATGCTTTTACTTGTAATTCCTGACCATTGGTAGTTTTTAGCATCTTTTTCGATAATTGCGGTATATTCTGATACATATGATTGACCATACCGTCTAATCTTTTCAATATATTTTGCATTTCTTTTTCAGTTGAATTATTATTTACCTTTAAATGGGTTGGGCTCGCATTAGGCACCACCATAGCTTGTAAGAAGGTGGTGGATAAGTATCCTTTAGGAACACCACTAGATTCAACACTTTTACTACATGCTTGTGAATATAATAATGATTCACATTTTTCTAAGCGTTGTATTGAGCTGTAACTTGCACTATCTCTTGAAAATATCTCTGTATCAGACAGAGTCATACACGCTACTTTTACTTCGACATTAGAAGAAGGATCCTCTGAGTCTGGGAGGCGTAGGAGACCTACAGCTATTGCAGCTTCTGAGGCAGGGGATGCAAGTAATAGTAGCAACACACCAGATGCTACACTTTCTACACTCATGATTGAGATTCCATCTTCAGAGAGAAGCAATGTGCCCGACGCCGCTGCAGTCCAATCTGTATGCTCGCCCGTCAGGTGTGCTTTTCGAATAGCAGCGGACATACTATCTGCATCAATTGACAAACTTATACTACTGATATGCACAAGATTAGTATTCTTTTGCCATAAGTCTAATTTCGTTGGATGTGCAACAACAAGAGTGGTGTTGTCTTTGTTCGTAGGAAGTGGATGGAGCCAATCAACGCTTACAGCTCCGGGAATATTCTCAGTAATAATAGTTCCACTGCTTTTACCCTTACTTTGCCATATCATCAAAATATCTTTGATTAAAATAGCTAGCAAATCATCTTGATCAACTTCTGTTCGATCTCCATCATTGCTCTTCTTCGACCACCTCGAGCTTTGCGATGCATCTTCTACTAAACCATCAGATGATGGGAATGGTAACCGCTTTAAAACAGGCATAGTATGTGATATAGTTGAGCAATATCCATTCCTGCGGTATTGTAATTTCAGTACATCTTCGTTTGTCTTCACTAAACTAAGAGGACCGTCCTCAACGAGCAAGCTAGACGCACTATCAGTCATTATTCCAGACATCTACGCGACAAATTTGCAATATTTGATAGGTATTAGGTGTAATTTTTACAGTTTGTCCGCGAATGCCCTTTAAAACCAATGAAGCCAATCTCGCCCGGCGGCGCCAATTCGCGGTGCTGGAGACAGAAGAAATCCTCCCCAAGCTGAAGTAATTGGGTCAACCAAATACTGTGTGTAAATTATGGGAGCCCCAAATCTATTGACCGCATTTCTTTTTGCAATATTTACGCTTATCAGCGTCAGTACTGCTGCAGCAAATCTAAATGGAGAACCTTATGTGAATTTATGTGAGAATGAAGACTATGGAAAAGTTCCTGTTCTTCCAGCTTTGCCCGCTCCTGACAACTTCTTCGTAACGTTCGGAACTAATGTTAGTACAATAAATGACGAATATATTCCAATAACAATGGAGGTGAGAAGAGATTGGGCTCCTAAAGGAGTAGACCGATTCTTCGCCTTATTGCAAGATCACTATTATGATAATGCAGGGTTCTTTAGAGTGGTACCCGATTTTGTGATACAATGGGGTATCGCTGCATCTCCTCAAGAAACTAGTAAATGGGATGTACCTATAACTGATGATCCTGTCGTGATGTCCAACCTTGCTTGGACTGTTTCCTACGCAACGGCAGGACCTGACACGCGTACATCTGAAATATTTATCAATTTGAAAAATAACAGTGGACTGGATTCACAAGGTTTTGCTCCTTTTGCAAGGGTTATAGCTGGTTTTGATACTGTACTTAATTTAACAAATCCTACACCCGGTAGCTCTGATGGGATAAATCAGACAGCATATACTTTATATGGTAATGTTTGGCTTGAACAGAATTTCCCTAATACTAGTATTGTTACTTGTGCTAGATTAGACGTTATACCATCTGACGAGGCTTATGATGATGATGATGGCGACATGGAAACAACTTTTACAATAATCGGATTGGTTATTGGCATCATCGTTTTCGTTGCGGCTGTGGTAGCTAGTTACCATTATTATCATACAGGAAGTATCATGGGTAGACAACATGCAACTCTCACCGGACCTCTTATCACTGGCGACGATACTGAGAACCCTATGCAGCGCTAGAGAAGTGAAATTGTATGGAACCAAATGTAGTTTTTAACTCTTTTTGGTCTTTGATTAGTTGGTTGCATGTTTTTATATCAATAGTAATAAATAAATATGGTGTGAATTAGATGATATGTTAGCAATGCTCTCTTGTCTACAATATTGTTACAATAACACACTCTGATAATGATTACAGTGAATATATATATATATACCTATACCAGTGACGCAGTTGCTCCTCTTGGAGCAGGACTGAATTACAGATGATTTGTTCGTTATATCAGATATAACAACTATACTTTACTTTCCATAGCTTTGCTGCAGATTTGATAAACTTGACTACTAAATGCCATACCACAACCTACACGTGCTGTGCCCCAACCTACACGTAGCTGCACCTGCAGGTGAAACACTCTTTGCAAAAACTTATCGTGGTTACAAGCATTTTCCCACAATTTGGACATGATAGCTAACGGTTTTTCTGGTGCTTGACCATACGGAGTAGCATAATGTATATTGCGTATGTAATTCCATGGACTACTTAGTACAGTTGCAATCATAGCAGCAACAAGGTTCACTGCAAATGACGGTTTCGACAGGACTTCACGGGAGTCACGCGTATAATCACCACTACTGCTATTACTATTTTCATCATCAGTACCTTTCCTACCATTATTACCTAATAGAAGTGGCATTTCATGTCGTAATACCCCATAAACACCACCAAACACGAGATCTCGAGCTATTGTTGCAGAGGCCCCAACATAGTATATTCTAGCACCACCCTTTCTGTACATTTCCTTTGCTGCATCTAAAAAAGACCGTGCTCTTGCACTTTCACTTCTACCCCAAAAATTATATTTTATTGCTGCTAATGGATTCATCACAAGTCCATTCGTCATTCCAGCACACAGTCCGGCTGTAAGTGCAACCCATGTTCTATTTCCTGCTACCTGTGAAGCTGATGTACCAAATAGTCCGCTTCCGACAATTTTATCAGCAAAAATTTCTTCTAATGGAAAATACATACCGGAACTAAGGGCACGTTGAAAAATTGTTTGAGATACTCCAGCCCAAGGGGACTGGAAGTTCTTCATATTGAGAAATGGACGGTCATCTTTGATACTCAAATATAATGCACGATCCCAAGGATTGAATATACCAGCCTGCAAAAACCCACCTGTAAAACCGGCTACTAAGAGTGTTCTTTTATCCTTCTCAGGCCTGGATATAGGTATAGATTCACCATCTAATGCAGAGCCGGAGTCGATATCAGAGGATGAAGTCATGATTTGTGCGCCCAACCGACCTCAATGCACACAAAACTACAGAGCAATAATGCAAGACCAATGCCCACCTTTTGTTCTCTAAACCCCTTAAATTATGCACAACCAGGATTTTACGAGATGGCTTCCACCGCGGAGTCCCATCCCAGTCTGTCCGTACGCTCCATGCAGTCTCTGGAATTAGTTCCATGATGTTCGAATATTGTAGTTCTTATTATCTTATATCTACATATTTCCATTTATTATCAAATATATACAACATAACCACTACTATTCAATATAAAATATTATATATACGCTATTTCGTGGGGGCCGTCTAAGCATAGAGTCGAGTTGCTTCGGCGTCTGATGGGACAGAAGTACCGATCTTACTCCAATCACTAGCATAGTCATCATAGTCAAGAGCCATACTCCATTGCAATAAATCTTCTGTTTCATCCTTTTCATTATAAGAGGATCGTCCTTTGCTATACGTAGTTGCCTTGAAGTCCGAATGGGTTCGAGCTGATGACCTAAATTTGGCAGCCGCTTCTAGAGCCGCGCTTGGGGAGCCAGGGCGACTACCACGACCTTGTGAGCTCAATATTTGCTGATAATTTCCTCCTAGTCCAGCTGGTTCCCTCTTTTCTTCATACCCAGGACCAGCAGGCACCCTGGCATCAACTTGGCGGACCTTCCTCTCGGCCGTTGCATTTTGTGGGTGAGAGAAAGAACGTTTATCCACCATAGATGGACCGTCAAGTGTATTGGACATACTTAGATAGGCAAGACTTCCACTAACATCATCATCATCATCATCATCTATAGAGCCATTTCCAGTGCCATTATGATTACCACTATTATAGTCCAATTTACGTTGACCGTTGGTTCTTTCAGCAGAATATGTGCGATTAGTCATCCTATCACCTTCATCGTATGCCTTTCCATGACGATTGGTAGCCATATTTATGCTGCGTTGTGGTGCATCATGTATATTTTGTGTTTTAGAAATAGAAATTTTAGTTTCCGTTATTATATCTTGTTGTTGTTTTTTCATTTCTTTTTCATTATCTGCAGCTCCAGCAAATATATAGGCTTTTCTTAGCCATTCTCTTTTCTTTTGTTTTCTTAAACGTATTTGATCTGTTTTTCTTTTTAATTGACTAAAATGAAATGGTGCTGGTTTTTTTTCAATAACACTATCGCGCATCCATGGTGGAGTGAGAACATCTTCGAAGAGTTGAGATGCCAAAGGTCTCCAGTTATTATTTTCTTCTCTTTTATACCATGTATCAGTTGATGTTGCAGTCAGTACCTTTGTACCAAAATAGGATCCACCTACACGTATATTTCGATTGTATTTAGCGCGATCTTTAGGGATGTATTGACTTTGAATATTCTGCTGAAAAGCTTCTTGTGGTACCTCTTTGGCGTAATCTCTAGGAGCAAATGCATTCACATCACACACACCACGATATGTAAAGATTTTAAAGTATACTTTTGGTGGAAATACAGCACCACCTAAACGGAATCGAGCAACAACACCAGAAGCCCGATCTAGCAACGATGACTCGGTGGGTATTATAGTACGTAGCAAGTCCTGTGGAGCTCCCTGCAACTTATTAACTACTAGATCACGATAATATCCATATATTCGACGATTGCAGTGTGAACGCCATGCTAATTGAATCATAACACTTGCACGCACAGGAGGTATTATTTTCTTATTTGCCGCCTCAACAAGAGCTATCATTCTATTTACATAATTTCTCCATGCATGTTGCAAGACAAGTGCAGCTATTTGTACAATAACTCTAATTTTATATAAATATCGTCTCCTAACTACTTGTCCACGATACCATGCTTGTACACGTACTGCACACCATGCACTATAACCACCGTCCGTCCATGCTGGAGGTCTCATTATTTTTTTGCCGAAATTTGTCTCGCCATGCATGTTGCGACAATAATCCATATAGGCTAAATACTTATCTAATTGAACTTGCTTTCCTATAGTATTTCGTGTTTTATTTCCTTGAGCATTTTGTAATGTTATATCATAACGAAAATATAAGTAATCTGTAAGTCTGGCATGACGTCTGATAAGGTAAGCACGCATTATCTTCTGTATTTTACTTGCAGCAAAAGAAAAGACTATAAACGGACGCACCCAAGGATTATTCAAGAACCATCTCTGCATATGCACAGATTTCTTATTGATAGTGAGCTTACAAGGCTTCCCCCTTCCACCCCGAGGGTCTCCAGGCTTCCTCAACTTGTGCAAGTTTCTCTTGACCATTGTGTTTATTTACCCAGAAAAAAACAAATCAACCGAAAGAAAAATCAATCACTTTATCTCTTTAACTAGATTGATGACGCTAATGAGTTGTACAAGGTCTAAACAAATCCAATAAGAAGTGCAACGTCTTGACACCGACACCATCTCGGTGAGATACCGCCCGACCACAGCAATGTCAAAGATTCAATTCAAAGATTCAATAAAAAAAGAAGAAGAAACTCGATTGCAATACTGTACGAACAAACTAGAAGATGAGTGCTCTAGCAGATCATGTTGCGGCGGAGCCTGGAGGGGAAGATAATACTCTAGATGGGAGTGCTTCGAAGCAGGCAAGGTCCAGATTTGCTGGAACTTGGGCACGTGATAGCGACACAGGCTTTCGTGAACTATTGGTTTGGATGGGAGTACCTTGGATTTTGTCTTTCGTTATTGCACGGAAGCAAATGGAGTTTAATGTATCATTTGAGGATGGTGATCCTGACAGAAAGCTACACCTGAAAGCAAACTCAGAGCATGCTGAAATCATTCCAACAGATGGTACAACTGTCGAGGTAGAAGTTACACAACCATTCACTAGAATGGTAATATGCAGCATGAAGTGGATTGATGATAACACGATGCAAATGGTACGTCTTGATGAGAAGACCAATAGTTTGAAGAAGCACCCAAGTAAGACAACCGTTACACGTCGTCTTATCGACGACAATACTATTGAATCTACATTAAATATAGAAAAACTGAATGATCATACAGAAAAATCCGCTATTTTAATTATTAAGAGGAAATGAATGAATGCATATATGGTTGTTGTTAGATTGTGATAATGGAAAGAAATACGGCATAATTTTATAATAGAAACTGAACTGATTACATTAGATTACCATATTACACACTATTTACATGATTTTGCCCTTTTACTCCAGTCAATCGGCAACCGAGGCAGCGTTCCTTCGGTGTGTGCTGATAACGCTAAAAACGAACGCTGTATAACTACATTCGTCCTCCAATGCTGTCAGGAAGTGGTTGCCGGGTGTTGTTTGTCCAGGGAACGTCTTGACCTCTTCTATGATCATACGGTCGGGCTGGTACTTGGTACGGAATTGGAAAATAAATATCACTCGTAGTACTATGAGTGTTCATATTATTTCCGGGTTTCTTAACTAAAAAACGAACAACTTTATGATGACTTGGGTTATGCAAATCACTGCTGTCTGCAGTATTTATAGCTGATGAGCTAAGTCCAAGGATTTCATGGTTAGGTGTACAACTAAATACTCTCCCTAAAGTTTTAAAATCTTGAGGACAAAATAGGACGCCCATTTCATAGGACTTGATATGTAACCTCGGCTCCCTCAGACGCACCCCCCACGCAGCCTGACTTAGGTTACTACTTGTCAGAATGAACCAGAGTAGCTCAATATTATCACCATTATCAACAACACGATACTGCATATAGGTCTTAATGTGCGGAGGCAAACGCTCTCTACCTGCAACACTTCCATCATACACACAGAGGCTGGCCGCATAGTGCGGGTATAGTGCGGCGCTGGCTTCACCTACATAAGTACCAGCAGCAACATTTGCAGCATCAATCTTTGCACGAGCTTTTTTTTCAGCAGCTGAGGTACTATGTTTAGATTGATTATATCCTGAATATAAATTTTCAGAATTAACAGGAATAGATTGGGCCTGTCGATAACCGCCAACTCCATTTCTTGCACATTCTACGGTAGGAAAAACAATTTGTAATCCAGTATTATGACACCAACTTTCATCTGCATCTCCATTGCCTAAAGTAAAACCTGTAGTACCAGGCAACGATAATGCACATATAAGCTCACGTAAGTATTTTCCTTTTTCTTTCACACTTGCAATACTCGAAACTTGTATAGATATTTTCGTGGAATCACTTGTACATGCGGAAGTCGGTGTCATGTTCAACATCTTATTCTTTACTTTCTTGTAACCATAGCGATCACCAGGATATATAGCAGCCGAATTCGATGCATCTTTAACAGCATGGGAGGCATGTGGTATAGATGCTACCATGTGTTTCCCAGGAACACTCGGAATGAGAGTTACTTCTGCTGAACTATAGTCATACATACGCAGCTTTGCTGTTAACCGTATCACGTCATTTTTACCGTTATATCTACCTAAACCTGCTAAGTGTGTTGGCCATTTGCACTCGTCTAGTTCAGTATTACCATTATTTGAAGTATAATGCTCAAAATAATCACAAAGCGCATCTTCAAATTCACACGAGTCTATCACAGTAGTATGCATGGCACTACTCCGTGTGTATTTCTGCTGCTTTAAAGGAAAATCTTGAACAAACATACCTTGTGTCATTGCATTTTTATCACCAGCAAGCAAATTTGCTGTATGAATACATATACGTACACCATTTTTGAAGAATATGACGCACATTTTCGTGTGATGAGTCCCAAATTGTTCTTTCGTAAGCTTTACATTAACAAAGCGCCAACTAAAAAATGGCCTTGATAATGCAGCATATAGTAGAGACTGTTCATTTTCTGCTCCATGTTCTCGCCAAGCACTGTGAACATTTTTATCACCATGTAGCAATAAAACTGGTATAGATCCATCACAAAGCATTGGTAATTCTTCCATGATAAAGTTAAGATCAAAAAGGTAATCAAGGAGCAGAACTTCATCAATTGGATTATTGGATTCGGCATGAAAGAGATCAGTTAAAGAAAGACAATTGCGTTTGTGTTCAAGTGATGCAATGTGATCACTGTACATTAAGTAGAATGGTTGCCATTTTCGACCACTATTTAGGCCTGAACGCACTCTTTTAGAACTTTGATTTGATTCTAAAGATTCAGTCTCGTTACTGTGTGATCCGCTTGTCAGGTCAATAACATCATTCTTCCGCTTACCCAACTCATTAGGCGGCGAAATATCCATATCTTACAATATATATTGGGTTTGGTTTTTGTATGGCGATTATAAAGGATTTTAAGTAGGAGGGTCCGGGCTGCCGGGGGCCAGATCTCGATCGATTCAATCAATCTTGATTGATTGATGTTTTTTTTAAGAGCGGAAGGAGGATGAGAAAGTGAAGTGTCTCAATTTGACGAGGACAATGTATACTATTGCAAAGATACTTTATAACTAATATATAAAGAGAGAATTATATTTGAATATGTTGAGATTTGTCATAGAGTATGAAAATTCGCTATTTATTCATTTACGACTATGCACAAGAGGTACTACTGGTGGTTCCTGAGTGATGACTCAAAATCCTTAGTTTCCACCACCAACAGGGATCTTCTTGCTACGTGCCTGGGCAGCTTGTTTCTTGGTCATCTTGGCTGCGACAGCCTCGACTTCCTTAACAATTTCATCGGCAGCCTCTTCGGCAATAAGTTGAATGTGTGCTGGGCTAGAGTTGAAGTTGTTGACACGACCATGAGCACGGTAAGTACGTCTGTGCATCTTGGGTGCTTGGTTAGAGTTAGCATGGGTGATAGTGCATTTCTCAATATCAAGTCCCTTGGCAGCGGCATTAGCCTGAATGTTAGTTAAAAGACCAAGGAAAACCTTGGTTGCCTTCTGAGGCCATGCAACTTTATCACCAGCAACCTTCATTTGTTTAGCTTGTGCGTGACGGCCAATACCACCAGTGTACTTGGTGAATGGAATAGCTTCCTTGTATTGAAGAACATTCTCTAAGTAAGCCTTAGCCTTGTTCACGGTCTTTCCTTTAATTGCCTCTCCGATCTCACGACAGTGCTTGTAGTGAACACGAATGTGATCTCCACGGGCCTTTGCGACTATAATATAAGGTGAGTATATAGATAATAATATTAAGTTATGATAATGAAAAAGAAAAGAAGGTTAGATGACTGGATCATAAGCAATATGTCAAAAAGGAGTATCTCATCACATTTCTATGATATGTAGTACATTATATGAATACCATGATATCAATTCATATCAATATCACATATGAGTTCATCACAAGCAATAGTCAAGATATTGTTTGTTGATAAAGTCACAAGAAAGTCACGCCTTAAGCATAGGGCGATTTGGTGGCTTTCATGGTGGCATTCTACACTTGCGAAACACTTAATATTACTTGTTATGCATTTAATGATAATACTTACCCTTGCTCTCGTTGACTACGTCTTTAGAGTATCTTCCCATCTTGTTTAATGTCCAAACAGCTGTGTTTGACCATAGCGATGATGAAATATGCCGTACGGTCAGACCGAAATTTCGGAGTCCACGCTATAGCGCAATCCCTGTCGACTTACATCATATTTCTTGCTTAGATAAGGGATTTAAAGATGGGTAATAAGATGGCTAAAGCTAAAGCTGAGGCGAAACAACCTCCAGCTACCGAAAACCCTCCTGCTTCTCAAGAAAAGATGGACCATAAGCTTAGTGTGAATGATTTTGATATGATTAGCGTATTAGGGCGTGGCGCATTTGGTAAAGTAACATTAGTGAAGAAAAAGAATGACGAATCCAATACATTATATGCATTGAAGTCATTAAAGAAAGCTGATTTGTTAAAAGCACATCAAGTAGAACATACAGCTACAGAACGCTATGTTCTTGAACAAATTGAAAGTCCATTTTTAGTTCATTTATCATTTGCATTTCAAACACCAGAAAAGTTATATATTGTTATGGATTATTTAACTGGTGGTGAATTATTTTTTTGGTTAAAAAAGCAAGGAAGATTTACTGAAAGTAGAGCCAAACTGTACATGGCTGAATGTGTTCTCGCTATTGAAGCAATGCATGATAAAGATATAATACACAGAGATTTAAAACCAGAAAATATCTTATTAGATAAAGAAGGTCATGTTAAAATTGTTGACTATGGTCTAGCTAAGGGAGGTATAACTAGTAGCGGTGCTGACGACGGCGGCGTGAAAACCAAGACTTTCTGCGGCACTCCCGAGTACGTTGCGCCGGAGTTGATCGAGAATAGGGGTCATGGTAAAGCCGTAGATTGGTGGGCACTTGGGGCTATACTGTATGAAATGCTTTACACTCTACCTCCATTCTATGATAATAATACAAATACAATGTATAAGAAAATTTTGCATGATGAATTAAAGTTCAAGGCAAGTATCCCCACCAGTGATATGGCAAAGCAAATTATTAGAAGGTTATTATCTCGTAATGTTAATGACCGTCTCGGCTCACGTGGTGCAAGTGAAGTCAAAGGAGAACCATTTTTTGCAACGTTAGAAATGAAAAAAGTTTATCAAAAAAAATATACTCCTGAATTTATTCCACCAAGACAGAAGAACGCGGCTGATACTCGGAATTTCGATAAAGAGTTTACCGATGAAAGGGCGCAAGATTCAGTTGTACAAACAAAAATGACAGATACCATGTTGGATAAAACACAGTTTAATGGTTTTACGTATGATGAAAACAAAAAATAAGTAAGAGGTTGTTGGAGGACGGACGAGAAGACGAGAAGTGGTTGGTATTATATATGGTGGTGGGCTTTATAAAAACGATGTACTGTTATAGTGGTTTGACCCATAAGTAACTCACATAGATACAATTACTATCACATTATTTTTTTCCAACACCGGTCCTGGGATCCGGGCCTACTCCACGCACGTCGGAAATGCACCAGGGACCTGATAACCTGATAAATACACCAATTTTATGTAGTTTATAACGAACATCAGATATGGAAATGCATAATTAAAACAACCAGCATCATAAGTTGACTTGAAAATATGGCATTCACGGGTACAGGAGATGAAACAACAAATGTTGTGCCATATGCGGCTACAGTGTTAGATTGGAATGGAGCTACTGGTCCTATACTACAGATAACTGCTATTATCAGCTTTTTATGCAGTAGTAGTGTTGTTATCACTGGGATATTATTTTATAAACAGTTAACACAAAAAAAATTATATATGAAATTACTAATGATGGTGTCGTTTTGTGATGCAATGGGGTCTATTGGATCAATGCTTGGTTATCCAGATAATCCTGATGCATGTGCAGCGCAGGGTGGACTTATCTTTATGTTTTATCGTGCTAGCTGGATGTGGGCAACATCAATATCTTTTTCTTTATATTGCCAAGTGATTAAAGGACGATTACTATTAACATTTAAATCTCTATCTATTATAATATGGACTTTAAGTATTATCTTAGAATTTGCGCCATTGCTGGTAGGTATGTCATATGGTAACTGCTATAGATTTGCTCCTTCGGTAAATTTTGCAACAACTTTTGGTACATTATCAGCAAATGGTGAAGGTCCCATCGCTGCGGCACGATTTGAACATTGGATAGGAATGACATTTGTCATGCCCATGTCCATCAATTTACTAGTTATGTTCGGTATTCATTTTATCGTCGGTATTTGGGTGGAACCATCCTTAAAAGCGTCGAATACAGAAGTAAGCAAACGTATTCTAAAATGTTTGCAAAATGCCCAAAGCTACCCACTGCTCATGCTCATGTGCTGGGTGCCGCATGTGATTGTCTTTCTTTTAGTATCAAAACTAGGATTACTACGTGAAGCATATTTACTTATACAATTTTCCTTTGCTTGGGGCGCAACTATGGGTTTTTGGCTATCTATATTATATTTCAGTCGCAGTGCTGAAAGTAGAAAATTATGGAGTATATTTATATATGGAGAAGCATCTGGTTATCATGCAAAGAATATCATGAACACTTACGTCGACGATCAACGAAGTAGTGACCGAGGATCCAATTCCAATATTGAACAGCCAACAAATACATCTACTAATGCAAGTATTGGGACAAATAATCGTCAAAACAGTTATCTTAATCAAGTAAGCACAGATTATAGCTATGAAAATGAGAGCGAAGATAATGAAAATAGTGAGTCAAGAGACAAAGTAAATGCAATGCGTACGGGTCCCGCGTTGTCATTTACAAGTAGTGCTTCTTCTCAAATGCATAGTTTAAATGAAGTAGAACCTGATTTCGAGAGTGATGATGTATACTATACTGCTGCATCACCACTACAAACGGATGCAGCAGAAGCAGACACTGGTATTGAATTACGAGTGTCTACTTCGAATGTATAACGTACGCTTATTAGGTCATTAAAAGGAATAGCATAAATTTATTAATTTATCGACTGAACATATTCATTAGCCTTGCAGTTAATACACCCCTAGAATATATATGTAACATCTACTGTGCACGTATTGTAATTAGACACATTCATACATCCACTGCGTTTGACAGTCTCATATTCTCTTCGAAGTACCGCACCCATCCATCCATCCATCCATCCATCCATCCATCCATCCATCCATCCATCCATCCATTTATTTCTTCTTTCTGTTCTTTTTACTACCAGTACCTGTGTTCAAAACAGGAGTCCTTCGGGCTTCAGTCGAATACAGTACGTCAGTGCGTAGAACGTATTTAAATCCAGAAGTAACAGGACGTGCTTCATGAGTCAGACAGCGATGCCCATGAGCATGCAGCAGCACGGCGCCCCTAACCGGCACCATTTCATAAATTGGGTCACGGGCAGCGTGTGAGGTATAGAATGCAGTAGTACCCCCTTGTAGGCGTAAATTACTAGATTCTGCAGAAACATCACAGCCATTGTTATGATCATTACTACCATCATCACTGCCATTGAGATACATAAGTACTGTATACTTTGACCAGCAATGTGTCCCATCTTCTTTCACTTCCTCACATGATTCATCCACATGCTTTCCAAAAGCATTTCCAACACCATATTTATAAAGTCTAATGTTAGAAGAGCACGCATTGGGCACAAGACCATCCAAAGTACTATTTGGTATAATGTTATACGACTTCAATCTCTGAAATATAGCATCAGCAAGGATACAATCCTGAATAGCAAATCTTTCTTGCTTGCGAAAGGCATACTCCCTTGTAGCCTTTTGTTCACAAGGTTCCCAACGATTAGAACTATCACCGAACTCTATAAAGGCTGCACATTCTGAGGGAGTTAAAAATCCCAGCAGGACCATCATACCATTACCCAGATCCTCAGGGTCAATTGAAGACGATTTCTCCACTCTATCTCTATCTCTTTGCCATTGATTAGGATATATTCCTTGCATAACAAATAATATTGAAAATAATCCTAGTAAGAGAGGTCCCAACTACTCCCAGAGTCTTCCCACAGACACGCCCAGACATCCCGGACCTCTTTTTTGTTTATCTTCTTTATTTTTTGTAAATAAAACACATTTTCTTTGTAAAAGTGGAAAACACACACACATCACATTGCATTGTACATAACATAACACTGTATTGGGTCTTGATTTAGTCTTGGAGTAAATAACCTTCCACTTGTGGGAGCTACGAAATCATTGCAAAGGCAACAGCCAAATAAGAGTTATGGCTATTGGTTATAGTTCTAGTTATGCAGATATTTTTGAACACATTGTGGTATTAAAACATATACATGTAGCAATTGGAATAGCCGTAGTTTTGGCATCGTGCAGTGTCCTCATCACAGGAGTAGTTTTTTACGATGTATTAACTCGAAACAAGATTTTCATGAAAATGTTGATGATGATAAGTTTATGTGATTTATTTTCCGGTAGTGCAGCTGCAATGGGATACCCCGGTGACGAGCAACAATGCGTAATTCAAGGTTTTCTGACTTTCTTTTTTGTACGAGGCACATGGCTTTGGACGTGTTGTATAAGTTATTGCTTGTATGTGCAAATCACATCAGGTCATATTCGTACGACATTTTTTGCCATGAATGTATACATTTGGACATTTAACATCATTTTACAAATTTTACCCTATTTTGGTGGTATGGTGTATGGAGGGCAGCTCTGCGTTGATGGTGTTGGTTTTGGCAACCTTCAAATAAAAGGCGCTGGACACAGCCAATTTGATAAAGAAAATGTAGGAAGATATATATCTTATACAGCATTAACGTTTTATGGGCCGTTGATACTCTGTGTATCAACTATGTTGATCTCTTCTGCCTGGTTATTTTTAGTCACTCTACCTACGATACGGACCATTGATACAGAGTTAGCAGAAAAAGTTATATTTATTATTAAAAGTGCTGCATTATATCCTTTATTTTTGATAATAGCATGGATGCCAAGTTTTATCACATGGTCAGTTACACAGGCAAAGTTGAGAGATAAAGGAGTTGCAGGAGTGTCTTATGAGCTAGCTCTGGCAACAAATGTTTCCTTTGGTTGGGGAAACTTTTATGGTGTATTTTTAGCTACTATATTTTGGTTGCGAAGTCCTGATAGTAGAAGATACTGGAAAGCTGCAATCAAAGGTGTCTTTTCTAGTAAATCTGGACTATCAGCTACCGATAGAGCCACCAAAGACATGGCGCGACGCAGTAGAGAAGAAAAAAAGTTTCAAATTGATGAACCACCTGATTGGGATGATGATAATCAATTAGAACGTGATAGTGAAGATTTTAGTCTTGATGACACTAGAATGGCGGCTGCTATGAACATAGTACGTACGTCGCTGAGACTACAAAATCGAGTTCCCTCGGCAAAGCGAAGCAGTGAAACTCCACCAATAAAGGGAAATCCTACGATTCCATCATCATCATCATCATCATCATCATCATCATCTGAAAAAAAACAGAAAAGATTATCGAAGTTTGCTTTAAATTCGATGAATATAGCTCTGAATTCTGTTGATGAGTGCCCTGAGGGCACATTTAGTAGTAGTAGTGAAAACGACGACGGCCGTAATTCTGAATTAAATTTTAATTCAGGTATTATGAATACACGAGAACTTGTAGCTATTACTACTCTAAATCCTATTGCATCACCAGTAAAAATCAAAAATACTGAAAACGGAAAAAATACCGATTTTGTGTTGTAAGTTCTTCAGAAGTAAACAAACATGGCATGCATGTTACCAACCAAACCTAATTGGGGTAAAAAATAGAGTAGATTATTTGGGGAGTACTGTGTGCTGATCAGTGCGTACTATTTGTATATAATTAATTTCACTAATTACAGATTAAATTTTCCAATTTTATTGATTTCATCATAATCTCTTGGACGTGACTAATCCGACTACCTAATGGTGATCTCAGCGGTTTTCAGACTCCTCCCGGGCACCACTGCTGCTGTCCTGTCCTTCTTCTTCTTCACCACTGTTCGTACAACTACTATCTTCCATATCACGAATACTAGAGTCTAAATGATCTGCTGTTATATTATTTTCTATGGCTAGACACTCTGTTGCTGTGACATCGTCGTCATCATCAATTTTAGCATCAGGATTTGCACTAAATTCAACTAATTTTTCACATATATTTGTATGACCATTATCTGTTGCTTTCATGAGAGCGGTTTTTCCGTCATTATCACAAATTTCTATGTCAGAATTGTACCTAAGCAACACTTTTAGGATGTCGATGTAACCGTTTTGTGCAGCGATCATGAGACAAGTCCATCCATTTTTGGCTATGATATTCACATTTGTACCACTAAGACATAAATATTTCACAATCTTTATTTTATTAGCAATAACAGCTACCATAAGAGCTGACTGGCCATAGTCATTGATATCATCGATTTCTGATCCATTAACAAACAAATGCTTAACAATATCCAAGTCACCTACTTGTGCAGCCGTGTGTAATGCTGTATAACCTTCAGCATCTTTTGCATGTAATGATGCACCTTTACTAACGAGATATTTTACAGTTTCAATATGTTCATCATAGACTGCATTCATAAGAGCTGTTACGGAATTGAGACCCTGAACATCCAAGGCTGCACCCCTCTCAACTAAGGTTTTTACACAATCTAAACGACCATAACATGCATGTAACATTAATGGTGTCCAATCCTTATTATCACTATCATTAATATTAGCATGATGTTTATCTAATAAATATTCAATAATTTCAACTTTATCTGTATTCATTAAAACGGAGCGCCCGTCGTACGACCTTGCATCGAGAGATGCACCCATGTTAATTAAGTATTTCAGTATTTCTACATGACCATAGCGGGCTGCACGTATTAATGGGGTATCACCTTGATTACCACAGTCTATATTAAGGCCTTTCGCTACATGATCTTTTACAGCATTAAAATCACCAATATCTGCAGCTTGTAAAAATTTATCAAATTCTTTTGATTCTAAATTAGATCCAACAGCTACTGGTTCAGATTGTGGCCAAGTACCACCTATATCACGCAATGCAATTTTACGACGTAAATAATTAGCAATTTCGCGATGACCTTCACCAACAGAAAGAAGTAGAGGCGTGACTCCATCTGCATCTGTTTCATCCATATTGGCTCCATTTCGAACGAGGTACTTAACAATATCAGTGTGACCTTCATGAGCTGCTGCAATCAGTGCAGTATCACCATCATAATCTTTTTCATCTATATCATTCTTCATATTTTCTATAAAATATTGAACTCTTTTTTGATTACCATTCCATGCAGCTGCAATAATCGTTTCTTCTTGATCATCAGATTCGTCATCTTTAAATTCAGGTGACTTATTCTGATTTGCTGATGAAGTTTTCTTTTTCTTATTTATGTATGTTGTGGTATCGTTTTTATTAGAATATGAATATTGTTTTGAACTTCTCTTGGATGTGCCCTGAATGACGATTATATTCTTCTCTGCAGCTTGATCACGGACGCTACGACGTTGTTTTCGTATGTATTCTGCTACTTGAACATGTCCTTGAGCAGTTGCAAGTGCTTCAGGTGTAAGATGTGGTTTTGATCTTTTTGTAGTTGTTTTATGTTCTACATTTGCACCATTATCAACAAGATATTTCACAGTCTTTAAATGTCCAGCATGTGCTGCCTCTGCTAAAGATGTCCAGTTACATTTCATGATACCTGTACAAGAATCAATTTCTGCACTACCATTTTCTATTAATAATTTCACACATTTAATATAGCCACAACTTGCTGCATGCATAAGTGCTGTTCGACCGTCTCTATCTCTTGCATCAGCATCTGGCATTTCTTTCAATAGAATACTCATAGTATCATCATCATTATTATCTGCTGCCATTATAAGAGCCGTTTCTCCATGGCTTGCTTGTGCATGAATATCAGCACCATTCTTGACAAGATATGCAACAACAGCTGAATGCCCTTGTAACACTGCATTCATGAGTGGTGTATATCCACTATCATCGCGAGCATTAATACCAGAAACACCATCACTACCAATCATACGAATATATTTTTCACGAACATTTTTTTCAAATAAACCGTCATCATATTCGATGTCATAAGTTATAATAGAGCCATGTTGATGAATGGCTACAACTTTTCCAGTATAAAAGCGTGCTTTACCCATATATCTTGCTTTAATACGTGACCCAACTTCGATTGAAGCCGTGGATACATGTTCTATGAGGAATCTTATGGTTTCTAAGTCGCCTTTTTCAGCTGCGTAAAAAAGTGCATTTTCACCCGAATAATTTCTTAAATGTATATTTGCGCCCATTTTAACAAGATATTTCACTATACGCAAATCTTCCAAGGCTGTAGCGTTCATTAAAGCTGAGTCACCATCGCTATCCCGAGCATCGAGATTAGCATTATTAGATACAAGATATTCGACAAGATTATAATGACCTTCATGTGCAGCACAAATGAGAGCAGTATCACCATCACCATCACGACTATCAATATCTACACCATCATTAAGTAAAGTTTTAACAACTTCTGCATTACCTTGCCATGCAGCTCTTGCTAGTGTCATAGTATTATTGGAATCGTCATTGTCTGCCGGTCGTCGGTCTTGGTCTTTTGCTTTTCTATTAGAAGTAATTTTATATTTATCTTTTGTAATACGAATAAAGTCTTCTACTTTTTCTTTATTGGTTGATTCTTCTTTCTTGCTATATTTACTTGATGATGATGATGATGATGATGACGAGGAGGAACTATGTTTTAGATCACGACCTACAAATTGGTTTCCGCGGAATCGACTGGGTAAAGGTTTTTCAGTCTTCACCTTAGTACGGTCTATAATTGATGCATTTTTGGTTGTAGATTGCACGCTAGCTATTGCAGTTGGTGCTAAGTCAGGCCTTTTAGATAATAAATAACTCATAATTTCTGGATGAAACGGTTCCCGGGGTACCGTCAGCGCATTGTGAGTTTTACCTGAATGTTTATTATGATTCTTTTCAGTTACTATCTTCGCTCCAGATTCAACGAGTAATTTTACTGTTTCTAAACTTGCATTCAGTACTGCATACATTAATGCTGTTCTACCATTCATATCACATTGTTCAAGATCAACATTTTTAGATATAAAATAAGCACACAGTTCCGTACTGTCACTTTGTGCAGCTTCACACAATGCTGTCATGTAATACTTTGAATAAGAATGTATATTTGCTTTACCATATTCAATTAAAACTTTTGCTGCTTCTAAACGACATCTATGACTTGCATTAATCAACGGAGTAAACCCATTTAACTTATCTTTTACTTCAACATTTGCACCAGCATCAATAAGAGCTTTGACACAATTTGCGTTATTATTAGCACTTGCAAAATGCAGTGCGGTGAGACCATCAGTACTACGCATCTCTGTATGGGCTCCTTTAGATAACAAATACTTTACTATATGAACATGACCACGAATAGATGCAAACATCAGTGCCGTGTTGTCGTCTTTATCTGAAGTATTAACAAACACTTTTTTGATTTCAACTAGTTTAGTCACCATTAATAGATCACCCTCAGATGCTGCGCAAAGAAGATCATTTTCTTGAGCACTATTACGTATACGAACAGATGGAGACCATATTTCATATAATGGTGGATACAGAGCATCAGTCCATCCTGGGAAATCAGAAAAATCTCCAATCTCACCGTCAATGGAATAATTCTTCTCACTTTCATTACTATCTTGTTGAAGATTTTCTTGTGAATTTTTATTTGATGATGATGATGATGAGATTTTCGCTCTTTTAGCTGGAGTTGCATTATTATCTTCATTTTGTGTACCATCTTCACTCACAGCAGACGATGCAGCACCACGGCGCTTCAAAGCAGGAACATCGCAGCTACCATGTTCAGCTGACTTACCTGAAGGTGAATTGGACTTACTTGATACTTTCCTGTTTGACGAGCTGGATTTCATACCATTACCAGTAGTTTCCACACCTAAATCCTTCAGATACTGCGCCATTTCAGAATTTCTTGTATTTTCAGCATGCCAGCGTGCAGTGTGACCTTTATTGTCGACTGCATGAAGGTTTGCGTTTTTAGATACTAAAAATTTCATTGCGTTTAAATAATCATCAGCTGTGCACATTGAATCAGATTCAGTATATACACCAATAGATCCCCCTCTTGCAGTATACATTAAAGGAGTCATTCCTGTTATATTATAAACATTAATGAAACCACCCCGATTTGCAATATATTTCATTATTTCAAGGGATGCCTCTTGAGCGGCTTGCAGCATACCTGTCATAGACTCATTATCCTTAGCATTGACATCAGCATTATGCTTTATTAAAGTTTGAACCATTTTTAAATTGTCTGGATGACGATCATAACATGCTAAGATGAGTGGAGTGCGACCGTCGTTGTCTCTTGTGTTTACATCTGCTCCTTCTTTCAGCAATATATTTACAATGTCTATATTACATTTATCAGCAGCATTTAATAAAGCATTATAATGTAATTTTGATTGAATATCTAAATCTGCGCCTTGTTTTGCTAGATAACTGACTACCTCGCAGAACTCACCATCAGCTGCTTGGTATACAGCGGTCGCACCTTCATGGTTTTTTACATCTAAATCGCAACCACCAGCCACTAAAGCTTGCATAGTATCTAAATCATGTGAATCATGTATATTATGGATACCAGCAAATGAATACATCAATGCAGTGTTCCCTTCAATGTCTTGAATGTTTCCATCAATCCCTGATTCTAATAATAATTTGCATATTATTGGTGATTTTGCACAAGCAGCGAAATGTAATGCGGTATAGCCATTATTTGCTTTAATATCTAAATTTGCTACTTTATTTTTGATAAGTGAATTTACATGAGCATCCATGCCAAGATGACAAGCTAGGTGCAAAGCTGTGCCTCGCACGGATCCAAGCAATGTATCATTAGTAAGAATATGCACGACCTCATTGATATGCTCAGTATTACTTTTTGCAAGTAACACATCGAATACTTCAATATCACAACCCATTTGAAGTAAATAGCATAATGCATTCATATTTTTTGGTTGACCGGGAAGGGTTGTCACCTTGCTTGATTTTTTTGGTAGCTTCAAAACTACAGATGCCAAATCACTCAAGTAGGAAAGCATTTTCTATTACACTATAATAGTTTTTAATGCCCAATAATTTCTTGGAGTTCCATTCTTAAAGATTTTTGGTGATGTTTTTGGAGCCGGGACCACTGGAATATTATTTTCGAAATTCCTATTTAAAAGAAGTAGTATTCGGAGATCATATATAGACACTTATCATCTCCATTGTTTTGTGTAAAATATGGTGAAGTCAGATTCTAGAATGAAAGGCAGTTCTACCCCGAAATCAAATTCGTATTTTTCTAAATCTGTGTTGGGAGCTTCTCTGATAGTAGTGCTAGTTGCTATCTTATTAGGCATTGGTTTTAGTCCCGATCGCCAAATAGTCCATGGTACTGTACCTATATTAGGAGATACTAGTTATAATGTTAATGCTTTGGCGGCTCCTGTAAGTGTTGGATTACGTCTTAGATTTCTAGCATGGCTTCTAGCGGAGACACCTGTTGGTCCCCCCCTTCGTCGCATATTACTAAAGAATAATAATATGCACAATTTACGTGCATTAAGTGCACAAATTCCTATATCGTCAAACCCGCCATTGACTCATCCAATAAATCGGCATCCTGCTGCTGATATTGCAAAAAAGAGTGCTACAATGGATAACACAACAGAGAGTTTACTTCACATATTCAGTCAAACACAAGAAAGTAACAAAGAAGCTACCACTTTCGCAAAAGCGTTTCCCCGTCGTACAATCAGACAATATCATGAACATTATAAAAATGGCGGCTCCGTGTCTGAAGTCATGACTCGGACAATAGATATCGTCAATAAATGGGAAAAAGAACATAAATTAATTATATTTTCTGCTATGATACCTAGAGAAATCTTACAAGCTGCTAAGGAAAGTGATGCTCGTTACAAAGCAGGCAAACCGTTATCAGTCCTTGATGGTGTACCCGTGGGTGTGAAAGATATGATCTATATAAAAAATCACATAAATTATAATGGTAAGTCACCATTATTAGAGCATTCAGACGGACATGAGCTACCTACTGAAGATGATACTATAGTAACTCGATTACGCGAAGCAGGTGCTATTATTTTCGGTGCGACCGTTATGACAGAAGGAGGTGTAACTCCTCTCGGTTGGAGTGCACATTTTCAAGGACCTTATAATGTTTATAATTTTGATAGATATTGTGGTGGATCATCTTCTGGATCTGCGGTTGCAGTTGCATCAGGATTAATACCAGCTGCTATTGGTTTTGATGGTGGTGGAAGTGTACGTATCCCTGCATCTATGTCAGGTATTCACGGGTTGGGTGTAACATTTGGACGAGTTCCCTTTGATATTGGCTTGGATACAACTATGATTAAACCTGGTCCAATGACATCTACTGCTGAAGATGCAGCATATATTTATAGTATTATTGCGCAAAATATGAATGGACACTTTTACAATGAAATATATGATGGAAATCAACATGGACCTCCAACTCCTTATATTACAAACTTCAATAACATAGATGATTTGAGTGATGTACGCATTGGTATTTTTAAAGAATGGTTTGATGATTCTGATGAAGATGTACAAATTGCATGTTATAAAGCTATTGAAACGTTAAAATCAAAAGGTGCAACTATCGTTGATATTCGTATACCACATTTACAAGAATTGAGTATGTCACATGCGACAAAAATTGCAACTGAATTCGCTATGAAATTTGATACAGTATTGTCTAATCGTCCTGAAAGTATGGAGCCAAATACAAAAGTTACTGTTGGTCTTGGTAGTACAACAAGCTCACTTGAAATTATTAGTGGTGATCATTTGCGTGCTTGGGCGTACGATTATTTGGTCAATCTTATGAAAGAACAGAATATACAGTCTATTGTGAATCCAACTATACCTGTATTACCACCATTTATGAGTGATTTTGCTATGACAGATGGTGAAAACAACACACCTCTTGTTGTTAAACTTCTTAAATATGTATATATGGGCAACTTTATTGGGTTACCTGCTTATAGTGTCCCTGTGGGATATGCTAGACCCACTAATCCATCGACTGGTCGATTGGGATCAGGTAAACCAGTACCCATTGGTTTGCATTTAATGGCCAGACATTGGGATGAAGAGCATCTACTTCGTATGGCTCATGCTATAGAAGTGCATCATGATGAGAAAGTACAAATTCCTACAGTATTTTTTGATCCTTTTCGATAATCCGAATGTTGTCTTGTAGAATATCGTAGACTAAACAGTAGTTGAGGCTAGAGAATAATATTGTGCTAACTCTAGGCTTGAATTACTATACAAACATATTGGATTCCTCACATTCAAAGTACATGCAGCAACGACTAGTTATAGATAATTCCCGCTGGTATCTGGTATGCATTGTATATGTATGTAGTGATAAGAAGGTAGAGGCACTTATTCCAATGCTAAATTCATATATATTACAGTAAATTTTCAATCTTTTTTCTCTATAAACAAATATGTCAATTTTTCTATCATTTCTTGAATTTTTGCATTTTCTATTTTGAGTTCATCAAAATCTTTCGCTTGGGCGTCAACCATTTGACGAAGATATAATGTTTCTATTTTCAATTGCGCATAACTCTCATCGGCATTTCTTTGCAGCTCATCTGCCTTATCATGCACTACTTGTTCTAAGGATTGCATTTCCTTGCTTTTTTCATTATTCTCAACAATTTTCTCTGGTCGCAGTACTTGAAGATATTTTGGTGAATATTCTGGTCTATTGCGGTCTGCAGCACTCATGAGCTTCTCATACTCCACAACTATGCTAGCTCTGTTGTAATTAGCCGATGCACGCTCTTGAGCCTTCACTTCTCCGTGTTTGTCGGACATAATAGCAATGAGTAGATTAAGCAGAATCACACCCATGAGAAGCATAAATGATACCAACAATGTAACTGCAACAGCGGCATAATGGGATTCTGTTATAGCATCTATCATCACATCCACGCCCATAATGAGTAATGTACTGCTCAAAAGTGAGTTTGCATAAGTGTTCCATGATGAATCATTTACAACAGCTAGGGAGTAATCTGTTTGTGTCATCAAATTGAATGACGCACTGTATCCAAATGTTAATATTACTAATACTGCTAAAAAGGAACTTGTACTCTCAATAATTTTAAAGACCATACGTACCAGCGCACCATACCCTTTGATTGCTTGTAGGTAGTATAAGAAGCCTAGTGCAAACAATGGAATTGATACTGCACTTAACATAGACACTAAACGTAAGCTGAAACGGTCATCTTCAGTAGAATAAGCTAAAATCGCACAATGATATACAAGTGTCACGCTTACAAAACTTAGACGGACTAAGTCTTGCAAGTTCCACAGATCTGACAAATGGGTAAATATCATTGAGAACAACGTGAGTGCTTTATCAGTAGTAGACTGGTTTTTCTCAGCAACTACCTGTTTGACTTCATGGTGAACAAAGTATAAGTGTAAGCAACATACTATTGTAAATAATAAGAGACCCATACTTCTTTCCAAACTTCCCTGTGGAAGTGCAGAATATGTTATGAACCATATTGCATGCGTTGTATAAGCAATGGACATAATTGAATACAAAACCCAATCTAGCAAAAAAACATCCTTAACGTGCGATTTCCACTTGAAATCTATAAGAATCTCTAAGAATTCAGACTCAAATGGCATAATATCACCTTTTGATGCTCGAAACACTGCACCTAAGAAATCATCTTTTATTGATGCCACATTACGCAACGGTAGTATAGCTGGTTCAACAGAAAATTCTGTTGCATTTTCTGGAAACTTTGTCAAAGAATCTCCTGAATGATCCCAAAATTTGATTATTTCAGTAGAACAACCATTTCTTGTTACTTTTGCAACTGGATAGCATTCATTAGATCCACGAACTTCAAATTGATTAATTTCTTTCATCCACTTGCCCACTAAATTCGTCTTGGCATGAGGAACAGGAATAAGCTTTTGCACTAATTTCATAATTAAATCTGGATAAATTTTTGCTAATAACACCAAATCTTCTACTTCAATGAGATCACATATTGGAATTCCTTTTTCTTGATAGTCAGCAGTCATATCTTTATCTGATAATATTCTTTGACTTTCGACAATAGAGCTAACTGGTAACAGCATTTCACTATAAATTTGTGACAAAAATTGACATATACTTGTGTTTTTTACTTTGATACTATAAAATAATGCAGTACATTTTTGTCGTCTTACGCTATCATTAGCGATTGTTATATTTGGTATTTGTTTCAATATTGTATGTTTTAAGAGTAACGATCGTGGTGATACCTTCGCACACCATTTAACATTATTGACGTCTCCAGCTTCAATAATACGTCCCATAACAGTTTGACCAGCAACTATATAATGTAAAAGATAATGATACTTTTCAAATAATGTACCTTTTAAGGTTAGATAATCACTATGCTCGTATCTTAGCACAGTATCTTCCAATGCATCGATAAGTGTGGTCATCTCATCCGAAGTAGAACGCAGTACCTGTGCATCAAGATTCCAAAGTGTAGGTACCCCAGTAGCACCCCCAGTAAGTATATGATGACCATATAATGGTGAGAACACTGCCGAATATATAGGTTCATTGTTATTATCAATAAGGCTTATGACTTCATTACCACTATCAGTATCCCAGAATTTGATAGTACCATCAATACTGGCAGATAAAATTAGGTGGCCATCGGGGGAAAATGACACAGATGTTACCGCCTTTTTATGACTGCTGAATGTTCTGATAATATGACCACTTTCTACATCCCAGAGTTTTGCTGTGTTATCTTCACTACCAGTAAGGACTTGACGACCATCCGGAGACCATGCAACTGCGTTAACAAATCCTGAATGTCCACTAAGTGTATATATTTCATTACATTTGGTTAAATCCCATAATTTCGCAGTACTATCATAACTTCCAGTCATAGCTTTGAGACAATCTGGGGAAAAACATGCTGCAAATACCCAGTGATTATGACCACATAAGGGTCTTATGTTAGCAGTGATTTTATCATAATTTTCAAATAATTTTGCAACTGAATCAGTACCTGATGCCATGATGGTCACATTATCGGTAGAAAAACATACTGATTTTACATTAGATTTGTAAGCACGTTTCTTAATTGGATTACCTGTCTTTGCATCCCAAACATAAACACTATGACCACAACCTGTGACTATCCTTTCACCATTCGATGAAAAAGAAGCCGAGGTAACTTCGTCTGTATGATCGATTGTCAAGATCTCATTTCCACTACTCAAATCCCATACTTTGACTGTCTTATCACTACTTGCAGTAACTACTTTACAACCATTGTTTGAGAATGCCACAGAACGAATATGTGCATTATGTTTTGCAAGAAACGGATTACAATGCAGCACTGTCGTATTATTTGATGAAAATTGTTTTCGATTTAAATCCATATAAGTACCATGTCCTTCTGGCTTATCTTGCTTATAATTACCAATGTAACAAGTACCATTTGAATATGTGTACATGGCACTACCTTCTCTGTTATCTTGTTTAAAACCACCTGTGTAGCAGGCACCACAAGCATATATTACTCTCCCATACCCTTCTCGATTATCTCGCTCATAACGACCTACATAATTATCACCATTGGTATAAATGTATCTACTACAGCCAGTTTTATCACCACGAATACTCCAATCACCAAGATAAGATGATCCATCACTATTATTTTGTTTGCCGTGGCCACCATAGTTACCGTTAATCCATCCCCCTATGTAGTTTTCGCCATCAGGATATGAGTTGAGACCATGACCTTCTGGTTTGTCTTCTTTGTAACCGCCAACATAGAAAGCACCATCAGCATTAACAAATTTAC
>JACKZZ010008238.1_pt1 | contig 39201 bp, 23 predicted proteins | sample 8027871 | NCBI WGS metagenome assembly JACKZZ01 (sample SAMN15724774, study PRJNA655200) | protist metagenome | isolation source: fluorescence activated cell sorting (FACS) single amplified genomes of... | place: USA: West Boothbay Harbor, Gulf of Maine | collected 2000-07-19
AATTTCTCTTTTTACATGCCTTTCCTTCTAGGCTTTCTTCTGAAAACATATATTTACACACATTCTACCATCACTCTGTCATCAAACACGTAGAACAAATTATATGTATTTTTGTTGACATACTATTTTAGCATTAAAATGTTTCTTGAAATATTTTGCACAATAATTTTGCCTTGCTGTCTGTCATGATAGAACCAATTTCTCGTCTTAGCATAGAGATTTGATCCGAGAGAATCTGTTCTAGATCAGCTACCGTATCGCTATCTGTTGAATTTAATGCATTGACTCGAACTTCATCTAGTTTATTAAATAAACTATGTAACGTTGGAAATTTTTTAATGATTGAATATACAGTTTTTTCACCAAAAGTTGGTAATTGATACAATGAATTCATAAACAACTCTTCAATCGTTTTCGTTCTCGAAACTGTATTCCTTGTTTGAAATTCACAAAATGGTACTTTTTTATATTTTGATTTTATCCATTCATTTAACTTCATCTTGCCCCATGACTGACTCAAACATAAATGACGCGTTATTGACAGTAATTTGATCACTGTTTCTTTCGTATCTTTAGATTCTAGAATGAGCATACCATCAAATTCTGCACCAACCAGTGTACTTTTCACGCTTTTCATTTTTTTGTCAATATCTTCTTTTGACTTTGCTATTTTTCCACCGAGTAATGAATCGTAACCACCTTCAATGATATAGAAACGGTTACCAATACCAGATATATACATGCGTATGCACTGATCATAATATCTTGCACGCTGACCTGCATCACTGCTAGTTATACTTCCCCATAAATCACCATAAGTTTTACGTTCTGCTATATAATCGAGTATAAGCTCATTTTGTGTATGTTTATGACGAGCTACCCACATAAAATCACCAACTTTTAAATCACATTTTTCTACTGTCATATTAACACTATATTTTGCCACTTGAGCAATATATTGATCTTTCAAATTATCAAAATGTATACCTAATGATTTTTTTTCATTGTGATCATATTTTAATACAATATCAAACTCATCTGTAAATACTCTTGTTTCATCCATATTATTGATATCACTGATCCAATAGGGAAGAACTGAAAATTCACTCCAAGTCATTCTTTGTTTCTTATATAGTTCAAATGTGTTGCTTATTACTGTAACTTGAGGTCTTCCGGTAAATGTAGACAATTCTATACCTTCTCGAAGCAAGTTTGTGGTCATGACACTACTTTCTGTATTTGCATCACTACGTCTTTGTTTTTTCATAGATTTTGTAGTCTCAGTATTTGCAATGTTCTCACTCCCTCTATTTAAAACTTCTTCTTTTTCACTATTAAAATCAGCAAAACCTGCATTAATATTATCTAGTTTGATAATTTCACTATTCCTATCAGCTGTGGAATCATCACGTTTCCTTCTAATACCTACATCACTGCTACTGCTACTGCCAATATCTCTGCGTTCACATAGGCAAACCTCGCATTCTGTGTTCAATGCGCTATTGTCAAATGTACACCGCTGACATTGCCACATCTGTTGCGTATTAGAGGAGGACGATGATGACGATGATGATAATGCAGCTTTGCAGTTCTGTTGTTCTAAGCGGGCACGTAATGAATTATTATTCTGAGCATTATCATCTATATCGCATTGATAAGCATCGCGCTTTTGCTTACTCTTAGCTGGACTAGATTTGACACTGGGTTGTACTTTGTTATTTGGTTTGACCGGTACTACCGATTCGTTTGTTTGTGGCTGTGCTAATGGCAATAGCTCTGGACCAGAGTCTTTTAAATTGCCTTTTTCAACCAATTGTCGAGCTAATAATTCACCGGTATCCGTAAGAAACCACAATGTTTCGGGTATACTCTGTTTCGGTGCCTTGTTGATTCTATCTATTAAGCCTTTTGGTTTTAAAGTCGCATTTACAGAAGACCAGCCATCATACTTTGGTACACCTCCACGATCCTTTCCAGCATATTTTCCCGTGGTAATTAGCAATGGTTCAGCTGCCCATTTCTGGCAAAATTTGCATATTTCAGATTTGGTATGTGTCGTTCTACCTCCCTCGCGAATAGATTCAAAGTACATACCAATTAATATGGCATATCCACCACCACCCTTCTTCGGATCATATGCACGTTTAGCTTTGAGGACAGGTTCACCCATCTCAAAAAAATAAAATACACTTCTTGCTTCAATGTCACACTATGGGGACTCCTTAGTGACTTCTTAACAGTTAAATGGAAGGTTCAAAATCAATCATAAGGCGTTGACTCGGTGACTCGGTTTCGACTGTCTGTTTGACATTTTCTAAAACTTACAACAGTAAAAGAATTTATTTAATGTAACAAGTATTGGTATTTAGTTTATGCAACTAAATTGTAGAGTATGTCTTTCCTAAATGCTGATCAGCTTGCACAGTACAATTGAACAGGGATACCTTGTAATTGAAATGCCATTAGCAGAGATACGCTTCTGTTGATGAGAGAAAGAACCACAGGGTTGCAAGAAGAGTCTCGCAGGGTTACTGAGAGTAATCATATCTTTGACCTAGAAAGGGACACAGCCAAGATACACCACGCGTACTTCGCATCAAAAGAACCTCTAAACTTGATCCTGCAGTCTTCTATGATTTTTTTAAGCAAAGAGAAGCCGAGAACTGTAAAATCACACAAACGTGTTGCGCGACTTATTTGGTCTCGATGTCGCCATTCAAACGAGTAAGCTCAACACAAAAGCCCCAGAAGGTGGTCAGGCTGTCGAGTGGCACCAAGATTGGGCTTTCTATCCAGCCACTAATTCCTCATTGCTAGCAGTAGGACTCATGCTAGATGACGTTGATGCAGAAAATGGACCCTTGCAAGTCATCCCTGGCTCACACAAAGGCCCACTACTATCTCACATGAGTCCGAGCAGTCATGGTAGTGGAACTAGTGGAACAACATTTTGTGGTCAGTTGATGTGTCAGATTTAGGATTTCAACAAAGAACGTGCTATATCCTTGTGCGGTAAGGCTGGTACTGCCACATTTCATCATGTTCGGCTCTTGCATGGCAGCACACCTAACAGTAAAAATAAGAGAGAAATGGTATTTTACGAATTCGCGGCTGCAGATGCTTGGCCACTTGCAGGTGATGCCTCTTATATGCATAAATTGTGTCAAGCAGAGCTGTGGGCAGACATGCAAAGTAGTATCTTACTTGGAAAGGCCACATTAACCCACGAATGGAAGTAAACCCTGTGAGGCTATGTCTCCCTCCTGCTCAGGTTGGAGGATCCATTTTCGCGACACAACTTTCTGGTGGCGCGATTTCAGGTTTTCAATAGTATGCTTGTTTTTGTTAAATTATGTGATTGTGCTATTGTTTCTAATCCTTAATTATATTTAATAAATAATTATTATTTATGTATATGAATTTAATTAACTTTAGTAGCTAAAGCTTCTTTATTTAATTCAACAACTTCACCCATACCATTTTCAGTTAACCAATCATCGCTAAAAACCTTAGACAAATATTTAATGCCAGAGTCACATAATAAGGTTACAACAACGCTTGGTTCACGCAATGTATTCGCTAATTCTGTAGCAGCATGGACATTGACACCACTACTACCACCCACAAGTAAACCTTGAGAGCGGGCGATGGTGTGACACATAGTCAAGGCACTTTTATCAGAGACTTGAATGACATCGTTAATATTCGTAATATCCAGTACACCTGGAATGTTTAGTTTTCCAGCACCTTCAATAATTGTTTTAGTAGGTGGTTGCACTAAATCTTTGGTGCGAACATAATGACATAAAGCAGAACCTTCAGGATCAGCTAATACAACTTCAATTTTAGGTTGATTTTCTTTTAGAAAACGAGACACACCAGTAATGGTACCGCCAGTACTTGCTGTCATAACGAAATGCGATACTTGACCATTAGTTTGATCCCAAATTTCTTTTCCTGTTGTTAAATAATGAGCTTCACTATTTAAAGGATTATTATATTGATCAAATGTAAACCAATCAGGATTTTCTTTGCCGAGAGCAATCTCCATGGCCATATAGTCCTGACCCTTTTCAGCAACAATAAGTTCTGCACCATAAGCTTTAATGCTATCTTTCTTTTCTTGGCTACATTTTTTATCAGTTATAATAACAGATTTTAAGCCCAGACGTGCACACCACATAGCAACAGATGCACCTGTATTACCAGAACTAGCAGCTACAACAGTACCACCTGGAGCTGCCAGTTTACCAGACTGAATAGCAGACATTAAAATATGTTCAGCAATGCGATCTTTCATGGACCAACCAGGTTGGTTATATTCAGCTTTTGCCATTAACTTAACACCAGAAGCGGCAGCATCAGGTGAAAGAAGACCTGACAAGTCAAGTAAGGGTGTGGCTGGTGCCATGATAATTAGTTATTGACCTGAACAATAATTAAATAATTTGAATGAATTCGGGACTAGCAATTGTTCCAGTTGTCTTCAAGAAGAAACTGCAATTAATAATAGAATGCGCAAATTAAAAGGAAAGAAGGAGGAGATGATGGAATGAATTGAGAAATAGCGTTAGATTCATACTCTTGTGCAATAATTTAACATAATTAAATAGGAACGCTATTTCTGAAAAACGTTTATCCCTAGAAAAATTGATTTAAAGAATGGTTTTGATACAGGCAGCACAAGGGAGAAGCGAGGCCATATACAACTTCCAACGTATATTTTCTTTTTTCAGAAGAACAAAATGCACTCAAAAGAGACTTCTAGGCATATCACTAGCATCTACAAGACGTACCCAAAAACAGGACCGCAGGTGAAGTCGCGCGCCAACTTCGGGGTATCTTCGTCGGCCGCAGTGCGTAATTTCGCCGGAACTCCGATAAGGGATATAGATTATAAATATTATTAGTATCGGGGCAAGGCTCCTGTGAGTTTTGAGAAATGGGTCATTTAATATAAAAATAAAAACTATGCCCTTCTTTGGTGTACGTTTATTTTGCTTCGCTGCCGCCGCCCGCCACAAATACTGTCCACTACTGTCGTCCTGACATGCACAGACTATAAATCGTTCATTGATGATGGAGTATCATCATCTTGCTTCTTCATCTTCCACGAAGGCGTATTACCTTTAATAGAACCGCTATGTTGTGCATTAGGTTTAGGTCTTTGCGGCAAAGGATTGGCCTGTAAATTCACCCCAGGGCCCAAAGACGATATGCCACTCAACTGATCAGTCAAGGTCAAAGGTGTACTATCTTTCACAAATAATATTAATGGTGATATTATGAATAATAACATAGATCCAGCTAATATAAGACATTTTAAACCTGGTCCTAAACTACTATCTGTATTAAAGGCAGAACCCAACCCACTTTCTTTCACACTTTCATTTATTTTCTTAAAGCATTGTGCATCAAATGTTCCTAAAGCAGCCACACATAGCATACCAGCTATAAATGATAAAGCAATAGCACATTTCTTCATCAGTGTCGTATTCATATCATCATAATTACCGCATATATACGATACTATGGTAATAAAAAAGGAGCAAAATATAGAAAGAGTGATTATGGCCACAACAGGATCACCGACACCTTTGCATGAATGACATGGTTCATGCAATATTTTTTCTAATATAGAACTATTTTCATCAATATGCACTTCAGCACATGCAGCATATGATTGTACTTTTTCTTCACCAAGAAAATCAAGTGTCACAAAGCCATTCAATCCACCCCAAACATGAAGTACTTCATCTCCTTGGGAATCAGTAACTGAAGCGTCAATCCACGAATCTGCTTTAATTGTACTTGGCTGTGAACTTCCGCTAAAAGCAGAAGCAGACAATAAGGCAGTGCATAACAAAGCTACTGCAGAACTTATCAGTAATGCACGCATTTCTTCAGACTTTCGTTCGTATACAGCGCTTCAATATGAAATTCGTATATATTTAATTGAAGAAATGATTGCAATGTACTATTAATTAATTGAAAAATTAAGGGTTTCTCCTGGTTCTTAAAGGTGCGGAACGCCGGGGGAGACGGGAGACTCGAGAGAGATCTCAAAATTTTGAAGGGTTATTGAACGCGACGATGGAGAAAGTTCCCAATTCTGATGAAGATCTGTGAAAGCACCTATAGGTGACAGGAATCAGACTGAAAAAGGTGAAGAACACGATTGCGCAAAAGACGGCCACAAAGAAAACAGTGAAGAAGATCCTTCTGAATCTTCTGAAGAAGATTTCTTGAATCGAAAAAAAAGGTGCAGCGAATGCGACAAAGAGGATTCGACCCACATTCGCATCCAAGATTGTTGCGAATGCTTTCTTGACAAATGCGACGACTGTGCAATTCAGTGGTGGACTTGCAAGAATTGCTGTAGCACGGTTTGCCGTGAATGTGGCAACAGGTGTTCATGTGATAATCCACGGGAGGATGAGTGGGTTCGTGAATTATCTACATTTATCGCCAACGATAGAAAAAACAATGGCGGTGCAGGATTCGGTGCTTTTCTGGGCCTTCTGGGACACACTTTGGATGACGACGCAGGAAAGAATAAAACGAACAATACAAGCACTGACACGAACAGTTTGCCCACTTCACCACCCGCCAAACGACAGAAAACCAGCAGTAGTTCGCCAATGGTACAAGAAGAAGATGGAACATCCTCCATCACCACCTTTGACGTTACAGCTGAAGACGTGGTGACCAAAGCATCTCTCAAAGAAGATGTAGTATAGGAAGAAGAAGATATTGTAACGTGCGAGAAGAAGATGTAGTAACGTGGGAGAAGTCTCAGAAAAGTACCAGGTGAAAGAGGATAGATATAACAAATAAGCAAGTACTACAATGAAAGAAAGAATGAAAGGAATGCAAGAATTACGAATGAAAGAGATCTTGACCATAAATATATAAACAATAATAACCAAAAATCGATCTTCTTTTGCGTCCATTTTCTTCACCTGGAATTCAGTCATTAAAATATTAGTAGGAGACGGCAGGCCATTCGATTTGCAGAGCCATGGCGCAATACGAAGAGGGAAGAAGAAAAATGAAAAGATATATAAATATATGGTATATGGAAAAGAAGGAAGTTAATCCGAACTAAAATCAATCATTTTTACGTTAAGTGGATCGTATAAATACTTGTGTTACATCATTTTTACACTTTTTCACAAAAATCATTGCCTGCGGGCCATCGACATCATGGCATCTTGTCGTGTCCAAAATAACCTCCTACCTTGCTCATGCGAAGTCGCTGGTCTTCGAGCACTATCGTCAGTATTTGCCATTTATACTCTTATTCACTATACCACTTTTACTACTAGATACTTTCGATTTACCTATACTTGATTTGGAAGTATTATTATTCGTAACTTTGCTATTTAACGAGGTGGAACTGGTGGCCTTTTTCTTCATTTGTGTCGATGAGGGTCCCCTGGCAACTGGAGGTATCATTGGATTTTTAGCTTTAAATTTTCTATCTAATATAGTATCATCACTTTCTGTACTGTTATTCAAATCAACACTACTATCATTTATATCATCATTGTTATCAGGACTCTCCGTAGGCTCAGATAACGTTTCTTTCGGTATAACCGTATTGTTCTGTGGTACCATACTGGTACGATTCTTAGCTGTAGTCTCTGATGAAGAAGATTTTGTTGTTTTCTTTGTTTTCGAAGAGACACCACTTGCTAACTTGTTCTTGCTATAAGTTGATGTACTAGCTGCTGTAGGAGTCTTGATAGGCACTGGAGTGGTGCTAGTAACAGAACTGAGTTTGCTTGTGCTGCTGCCAATCTTCGAAGTGATCCGAGCAGTATTTGTTGTTTCACGAGTCATATTTGATTTTAATGTAGTTGTACTAGTGGTCGATAAATTTATATTACTATTTCCCCTAGAAGCTTCCTGTCCACGAAGAGATGATGTAGTACTTGTGGCATTTACTGGTGTTACCTTCTCCTCTGACAGTAATTTTTCAATAGTAGATTGATCCATCTTGTTTACTGGAGCTATTTTTGACTTTGCTAAGTTGTCACTAGTTTTCTTACTTATAGAACTAGTAGTAGCTTTAGGTAGCTTTACAGTAAAATTGAAAGCACTAGCTTCCAAATCCGGTGGAGGTGGCATTGCAACACCAGCGTGCTCGTTCTCCTGATGGATAATCCCTTCACCTAATGATATTGATGGTGCAGTTGGTACAGTCGCAGGAAATGGCACAGGTGTTGGCCCATGTGTATGAGTAGGTACATGCACAGGGACAGTAGCACTACGTTCTGGATGTGATGCATTTTCTGCAGTTGTATGAGCTGGTGGATCTGACGGTCGCTTGACACCATGACCACGTTTCTTTGGCGATTCATGATGCTCTGGTACACTATATCTATGACGTATATCATGTAAATCTTTTCTAAGTTCATCAATTACAGTTTTATTCTCATCTTTTAATGTAGAATATAATTCCATTGGCACACCTGTTGCATGAATTTTGTACTCTGCTACACTTTTTTCCAGAAAAGCATTTCTAACATGGGATACTCTCATATCTGTTTCACTTTTACTTAATAATTGTTGTGCTTCTTTTAATTGGAATTCTAATGTACTTATACGTTCTTTTGATTCATTTGTTATTCTATCAAATGCTAAAGCTTTTTCTTCTAATTCTAAAACTTGGTTTAATCGAAACGACAACTTACCTTCGGCGTCCCTGCGTGCTAATGATATATGCTCTTTATCATCTAATAGACGCTTATTTTGATCACGTAATGCGGCATTTTCAAGTTGTAAACGCTGACATTCTGCTAATGTTAGTTGCTGTTCTACTTGTAACCTTGCCGTCACCTCTTGGGAGCTGCGTAAGAACTCCAACATAGAGCCACTATCTTGGTAGCCAAACTTATTGATAGGTAAAGATCTGGTGTTAGCTCCCATTAATTGTGGTTGTGGTTGTAAATGAGCGTTGTCATCATAACTTTGGTGGTGATGCGGTGCTCCAGCTGCTGGTGGATATTGTGGATGAGTAGAGTTTCTATGATACAAGGCATCAACAGTAGAATTCATCTCTCTCTGTAACTGCTCTATCATGATGAGCTGGTCTTCATTTTTGCGGTCCCAATTCACGTCCTCCATTCTCTACTATTATTATTACACTTCCTTTACAAAGACGGTAGTAACACCAAAAAAGCGTCTGATGGACCCCTTATGAAAATAATTGAAACCCTCAAGATAGAAAATTACCAACTTGTACTAATATCTTAGATGATACTATTATTGCACTTGAAGTAAACCAGAGCTAAATTGTCCTATTTATCATTTTCCTTTTTTGACATATTTGGGTCCCGGTGGCGTCTTTCACAAGAAAAAAGTCACAAACAAACAAAGTAGTTGCATCAAAATGGAGTTCACTGCAACAGATGTAGAGGGTATTAAAGCTGAGGCTGCTTTAAAAGGTATGATGGCCATAGATCAGAACACTGCAGAAGGTCTTCTTGAGGAGTACGAAGAGAAGCTTGCTGAAGCAGCTGATCTTTGTAATATCGTCGATCCTGTCGAAAAGCCATATGATTCCAAATACAAGGGAAGAAAAGTATTGGATGATTTATTGAATAAATTAGAAGCAACGAAAACAGTGAGTATGATGGAAGGTCGACGTGAGACTGTGGCTGAGATGAATTGGCGTATTGCTGCATGTCAAGTAAAACAGGGTGTAATTTCATGGGAAGTAGAAGAGCCACATAATGCACAAGATGAACTTGAGCGCGCTGCATCATTCTATTCACCAGATTTTGTACAAGAAATCAATGATATGGTTGGAGTCGATCATGAAGGAGAGGAAGAGGAGGTAGATAAAGGTAGTGATTCTGCTACATCATCTACAAGTGGACGTGTATCTCTAGATGAACCACCGGAGGTGAAGTTACCAAAGGATAATCTAATCATTTGTATAGATGCTATGCAATGTCTGAATATGCTAGGAATACTCTGGGCTGGACGTGGTGTTGTGAAGAAATCATTTTTGTATCTTTTAGCTGCAAATAATTTATATGAACGTAGTAAAAAACATACAATGAAACTTAATGCAAGTAGTAGTGCATCTAATAGACGCAAAGCAAAGGAGTTAGAATCTGTATATACTCATAATTTATTTTATTTAGCTCAAGCTTATGGTCATATCGGTAATGCAACTAAATCAGGAGAATATTGTTATATGACATTACAGAGACAATTAATGACAAGATTTGATAGTATATCAGCAGCACTTGATTGGGTAAAGAATTGTGTTGGTATAAGTGATTTTTATATTGCACTAGGTCATTATAAAAGATGTGCCTTAGCTTTAACATCCGCCGAAGTAGTACTTATGAGGCAGGTACTAGAACCGCCTGCAGATGGGCCTAATTCTGGATCAGAATCACAAGCTGATATTGATGCAAAAGTGCTAGCAATTGAAGTACATGCTGATCTCAATAGACGTATAGCACACCTCGATATGTTGATATTAAAGCGAGCATTTGACAGAAGACTATTTAAGGATAGTTGCACTGAAGGTGGAATAGATTTTTATGAACCCGTAGATGATGATGAAGAAGACAAAGATAATGGTACATGTGCCAAAGCAACATCTAACGTAAGTAATAGTGAATCTAATTCTGTTGAATATGATTTCTTTAGTGGATTATCTGTTCCAGGCATTCCTTATTTGTGTGCTGGTGATATTGACACATTTCAGGTTGCTAGAGCGGTGTTTTTAAGGGCTAGTGTGCGAATTGATGCAGCTAAAAAGTTCTATATAATGGATGGATACGTGTCTGATCATGTGAATATATTACAAGAACAATCTAAAATATATCATTATCTTGCTGTATTTGATGAAGAACCTAAACGTAGAATGGGTATGGAAAATAAAAGGATTGAAATATTATCACCATTGCTTTCTAAATTAAATCCAGTTGCATTTGAAGGTTTACACAAAGAATTAGCATATGAATTAGGGGAAACATATATGACTTTACATGATATTAAAATTGAAAAATTGCGTTTAAGACGTCCCGATGGTAATGTTAATGGTGATGTTATCAAAAAATCAGAACTAGAAAATTGTAATATATTGTGTCATAAGTCGATTGCAATGTTTACGCATTATTTATCATTTTTTGCACCAGCAAGCGATACTACAGCACGTGGTGTCGGTGACTTCATTAATATGCCGCGTGATGAATTAGTAACTATTATTACAATGCAACCAAATTTAGCAGCTATAGCGCAAGAAGAAGCAAGATCATACCTAAATTCGCATTTCTTGGTATGTAGAATGCTGAGCAGATTACTGATTCCACCAGGCTCAAATGCACATGAAAGAAGTAAATATATTGCATTGTGTTTAAAGCGTTATGAATGGCTTGTTAAATTTGCACCTAAATTTTGTGAAGGTAAAGACTTAAATATAAATGATATTTTTGATGAAGAATTCAGTATAATTAAGGACATGGCGGAATTACTTCCTGTCAAAATAAATAAAATTCATCATTTAGGTGAAAATCCTACCATATAAAAACACAGGCATTGAAGGTATATGAAAGATAGATTTTGCATACTCAGCTTATGCAGTACGCGAGGGACAGGCCCTTCCCCAAAAAGCATATGAAGAAGCTGTTGCTAAATTAGGATGTTATTATACACAATTATGGTCACCTAGTATGGTTCCTAAAATTCCCAAACGTGATCCAGTTCTTTCAATTCCTTCTTCGAAACATTTTTCTTTGTATATTACTTTACATTTCATATAATATATTACATTTTCTTTTCGTTACAAATCTCGTGTACTGCATATGTACGTACGCATACTAGCTACACTCATGAACTTACTTTGCCTTCCTCCGTGTCAACGATATTTTTAGAGCACATTTCCTGAAAATGTTCCAATTTCATGCCCGGATCACCGTTCTTAACATCGTCATCAGGATACATTTGTTTATGTAATTGTGCTTCTACAGCATTATTATCAATATGTTCACCAAGGTTTGTCAACCATCCATGTAATTCCTGAGAATCAAGTATATTGCTTTCAAGTTTATTAGCATTTCGTCCCTTTGCCACAAAATAATCAAAACATTGTTCTTGTTCCATTTTCATCCAATTTTCTTGTTTATTAACACAACTTTGTGCATGTCTTAAAAAGTTTTCAAAGTATATCTTCTCTTTTTTACCTTCTTCAAGGTAATATTGATGTAGTGTACTAGGAAAGACAAGCCCCATGGACAGCATCATTCTTGATAAACAATCACCCATAACATAACCTTTAATATCACCATTATTACTCATAATGACAAATGTCTCTTCTAAATCAGCTAGCATTTCTGGTGAGAATGCGTTCTTTCCAATCTCCTCTGCCATAGTAGTTTTGAGATGACCAGTTACAACTGGATATTACGGAAAATGTGCTCAAAAATAGCAAGTCGGAATAACTACCAATAATTAAGAATTATTATGCGCTGCTTTTCTCTAATATATGATTGTATATAGGAAGAAAACTGTTGAGCTTTGTAGTCAAGAGCTGGGGGGGTCTGGCGCAATATTTTTCGAAAGCGTCTTTGCTGATTTATAACACTTAATAAATAGCATCATACTCAAAAAGTGGAGATAAATGACAACTACAAATATTTCCTTTGAATGATACAATGTTTACAAATAATATACTATGCTAATAAAAATGATACAATAAAGCTGCACTCCTCCAGTGGTCAGGGCATTCTATCGAGACATGCCACTACGAACTGCTCACAAGCGTTGCAATTATTGTAAGACCACCATACTACCACCAACCACGCTTCTTATTTGCCTCTGCTTTATCATCATTTTCCTTCCTCGTAGCAGCAGCAATGGCTGCAGCAGAATTCACATAATTTGTGGAGTCCGATGGTGGTATAATTGTTTGGTTTCTTAACTGACTATCTTCTGGTCGGAACATTGGTTTACGTACATCAAGCATGCGTGGTTTACTATTTTCTAATGTATGTTTGCGATATTTGATCCATGCTGTTCTACCTGTGTCATACAGGCTATCACCACCAACTTTCAGCAACAATCCAGCTGCGGCTCCTACAACCGCACCAGCCACACCACGTTTTTTACCAGCTAATCCTGTAACAATCCATGCACCATTAAAAGCGCCGGATACAATAAAATTGAATGCATCATCTTTTTGTCTTATTTGACGCATACCATATGTACCTGCTAATAATGCAGTAGTACCTAGACCAGCTCCAGCCGCATAAGCAGCTGTATAAAGTGCAGCACTTTCCCCAATATAAAAACCAGTTGTGAAACCAGTTAGGCCACCAACAAGGACCGATCCTGGTACTTTATTCTCAAAATAAACACGAGCACTATCTAATGATATCTCATAAGTCGGTGGAGGTGAAGGCGAGACTTCTTTTTCTCCACTACTGCTTGAATTATTTTCTACTATTTTAGACATTGCCTAGTATTTACCACCACGCTAAATCTCAGTGCAATCAAACTTCACAACTATTGAAACTTCCGAAGAACTTACCCCATCTTCTTGCCGTACTTCTTGACCGGCGGCTATTGTGGTTACAAGAAGACCAGAGGAGAAATTCTATAAATTCACGTCACTTACCTGATCTTGAGAAGTAGAGGTTGTATAAAATCAACTTTAGTGTTGTTGGTATACATTTTGATTTATATTGTTTTTACTTGTTGGTGCAATGTCAAAGGCTGATGAGTTCACATCGATCTTGATGGCACTTCAGGGTGTCACAGTGCTTGAGGCACCACGTGTGAGTAGAGAAACAATTATCTCGTCTATTCGTGACCACACTTTGATTTTACGTGAAATGAAAAAAGGTTTAACATCTGTTACACAAATTGTTACATCATTAGCAGCAGAAGCTGGAGACAATAGGCGTATATTGCAAAATTTACAAGATGATAATAAAAAAATGAGAACAGATATTGAAAAATTATACACATTAAGTGATGAATTTAGAAAAGAAATGAATGAAATGGGTGAAAAAGTCAGTGATTTATACGCATTGAAGGACACAGTACGTGAGCATAAAGAATTCGTTGATGACCTTAACTCACGTTTTGGTGTACATGTTAAAGAAACAAGAGATTATGAGCGTAATAATGATGAGCGCTTTGATGCATTAGATGGTAGACATAATCAAACCGTTTTTAATCTAAAAGAATTGAAGGATTATGTGGAGCATTTTGCTGATAATCTCATATTACCTTCAAGTCAAATCACAGTAGAAGCTGCTGCTGGTTATGCAACAAGACCTACACCATTATTGGAAATATTAAAAATGGTAAATGAAACTGATACTGATCAAAATACACAATTAAAATTACATAGTGATCAAATTTTAGCATCACAAGAAAAAATTGAAACCAAAGCTGATGATAGTGTCCTCCATGATGTCAAGGGTTTAACACGTAAAGTAACGGCTATTGAAAATCATATATTGAAAGAAGAAGAGCAAGGTGTTGGTGCTATACGTAGAGCATGTGAAGAATTATCAGATAAAATGCAAGGAATGACTACCGAAATGGCAGAAAAAATGGATAGACGTGAAGTGTCTTTTATTGTTCATGAAAAATATGAAGAAATTGTGAAATATTTACAAGATGCATTACAATCATCTGCAGAAGATGAGAATAATTTCAAAGAAAAGGCTGATGAAATTCAAGCATTAGTAATGACTTTATCGAATACTAAAGCAGATCGTGTTGAAATAGCACCTATGCAAGAAATCTTAGTAAAAACTGAAGTTATGCTTAAAAAACTCGGTGGTGGTAATAAACGTGATCAAGTAAGTAAAAAAGAATTAGAAGCTTTATTAGAATTAAAAGTTGATAAACAAGAGTTTGAAACAGCTTTATCTAGTATGTCGAAAGGCAATAAACGTGGAAAAAGGTTGACCGCACTTGGGCCCTCAGCTGCCCCTGTACTGGACGAAGCATTCGGGACACAATCTGTTCCAATGGGGGGAAATACTAGTCATTATGATAATAATAATCTTGCTGATTTATCACGTGATAAAGAAATGTGGAAAAATATTGCTAATTCTATGAAAGATGAATCAGAAGAAGCTATACTCCGTGCCGCCTACAAGGCCCATACGGCTGGTGGAGGCAATAATAGTGAATTTAGTGCATTTGTATTATCAAAAAAGGCACAAGCATCTACAAAAAATATATCAACAATGAGTTTACCTAATCATTCTATACCAGGTTCATTTAGAAAAAATTCAGAACAAGGTAATGCTGGTGGTGTTAATTTAGGGTCTCGACCTGGCACCTCGGACAGACCACAAAGTAATCATGGCTACGCAGGTGATGTTGGTCAACCTGGAGGTCCCAGCGATTTATATAAAAATAATGGTAGCATTGTAGAAACAAGTAAGCAGCATTATCCTCATGTACCACCAGAAGGTACTGAAATATTAAAACAAAAAGAATTTCATCCAGAAGATAGTGGAGAGCACATACAGGATATGGCGTTTATAGGTGCACCTGTAGCTGGTGGTGGATTTAATCAACGTGATGGTGGAGGATTAAAGAATGCGCAAATGAAAACACTTATGGGTAGTCAACCAAATTCTACTGTAGAACCAGTGACAGGGTTAGGTGTTATGGTAAAAGGTGAGGATAATAAGTTTTATATAACGGACGATAGGACGAGTCCTCATCAGCACAATAAAGCAAAAAATGCACCAACAGCTTATTCTAAACCTGTTAATCAAAGAAAATCACAGTAATAGTTATTTATAGCTATTTATTTGGTGTATTTATGTTTATAGATAAAAAGCACTCAGTATAGGAAAGGGTAGGGGCGTGTGTATCGATATCATTGTAAATAATAATTCTACTTGACTACAATTATCAACACGTGGGTTCCACATTCTTCATATCATTCACGATCTATCTTTTGTTACATATTACTTAGGTACTATAGAATCAAGCAAATCCATTGCTGTTTGAAGTATATCACCTACAATTGATAATACTGTGACGTCATTCCGCGTCCATTGAAGAGAGGTGCCTCCACCAGTTTCAGTGAAACCAGAACATTTTAATACATTATATGCAGCATTTTTTGTTCTTATATCACAAAGTATTAATGATCGAAACACTTTACTTTTGCTCACTTGTATACACCGTTTTGACGAATCTAACTTAGCATTGATAACAATTTTAGTTATAAGAGATACACATTTTATAGCATCTTCTGGTGTATTAAATCGCAGACTGACATTATCTGTCAATAAATTCATGAGTGGTTCGTATAGTGCACTTATTTTATCACTCACACTGTGAGCTTCTTCTCCCATAGATAATGCCAATGCTTCATCCAATCTGGACCTTATTTCAATTGTAGCACGATTGTAAGCTGTCCAAGGTACTGAAATATTTTCTGTAACCACAGGTTGTTCCATGCATATATTTTCAATGACAGCAGTGGCAATAAAATCTTCTGTTATAACCATCTCATCACTTGACTTTTCCATTTCCACCATAGACTTATTATTATGATCATTTTCATTATTATTTGCACTTTCCAACTGCGAAGTAGATTCGTCTACGTGCTGTTGACATCCACAACCGTGTTCTACGGCGGCTTCTTCTGCACTTAATCTCAATGTTGCAGCCATTCCAGCTAATACTTTAGGTGGCATAATCCGAAAAATGACATTATTTGCATGATCAGGATCAAGAACATGTCCTACACTTTTCTCATCACTCTGGCTGCTATTCGTACCAGGTCTGTCATATGTCATGTCTGAACGGACATAACCATCAACAGTATTTCCTTTAGTTTTACGCCAATTCATGGATTCCACTTCTTTCTCTACTTGTCTCATTAGTGTATAAAAAGCTGAATCATGATCTTTATGGACATTGTGCGATAGTTCGTGACACAGAACTTTTCTTATTGAATTCATATTTCTGAACCCAGTTAAGTCGTCCGTCCGTAACCTCAGAAGAATTCTTTGTCCCTGATTTTCATTGAGACCTAAAATGCAAACGTCTGATACACCAACTTCACCTTCTGGGTATAATTCACATAAAGCACCAACACGCCAATTATGTGATTGCATGCATTTGATAACACCTTCGTCGTTAGCCAGTAAAAGTAGAATTCGTCGTGCATGATCTTCTTGTGGTAAACCTGGTAATGTTTCCACTCGATCAAATCGGGCTTCGTGCAATAAAATATTTGTTGTATTACTTGTTTTATCATCTCCAACTTCTTTAGTAAAATCCAAATCATCCTTAACACGAGTTCGCAAGTGCGTAGGAATCTTTATTGCATCTTCCATAGCTATAAGACTGTCTTTTGTTGATGCCATCATTGTAAATTTCTTAACATCTATTTCGGTAAGAAGTGCATTATTTGACAACGTCTTCCCTGCAGAAATTAAGCGGATACTATCTCCTTCTATTGATTTTATCTGCTCTTTGAGAAGATCTTTCACATCACCTATTGTTTTCACTTCATCTTCATTAAACTCATAATTAGTTTTACCATATTTCACACTAATCATTATAATACCTACACAAAAATATTATATAGATATAAATTTCGAGACTGTTCTTCCAATCAAAATGACAGGAACTCTTTTTTTGTGGATAAAAATAACTGAAAGCCACAATATAAGTACAAACGTATCTCCTTTTGCATCAAACGAGATATTGACGTTTTTGTGGTCTAGAAGGCTCTATGATAGAGGAAAAACAATGACCGAGGTGGACGCCGGGCTGACATAGGAAGCGCTGGTTGCAGCAGTCAGTGCATGGCGGATTAAGCATCACCACAGTTAGGTGACACTTCATTCGACGCAGAACTTCACATAGTTCCCCGTTTTACTAATGAAAGCAAAGAATAATCCTGTTGGTGGTGGTGATGCCTACCATCCTTTGCGTCTATTGCTGCACACGGGCAATGTGAGCAAATTGTATCACTCTTTTTACTTTGTGGATATCGTCGATGTTGCTATTCGTAATATGAATATAACTGCACAGATTCCTAATGCTGAACGTCTCAAAGATGAAAGTGTTACTGAGGGATTGTTATATTTTGTTGGTGAGACAGCTTCTGTATTACGAAAAGAGGCTGAAGCGAAAGCTCTTGCATTAGGACAAACTACTGTTTCAAGTGACGGTCAACAAGTACCTATTATTGAAGAAGAACTTGAAAAATATGGTACATTTGTATTAACATCAGGAAGTGCTCAAATGTATTATTTGGCATGGAGAGGTACCTCACGTCACATGTTCGTAGCAGCATCTACAATACCTCATACGGATACAACAAGACAGCTATTTGATATGATAAGCGTCGACCAACCAGAAAATATCGTATCGACTCTAATGGGTTGTTGTGAATTACCAATCGTATCATCATGTTATTTAAATTATGCACTGAAATTTCCACAAAAAACATTGAATTTAGAATTTGATTCAACTGGGGATACGAATGATGCAGGAATGTTTGCATTAGTAATGCATGTTCTTACTCCACTATTAATACTTACAGCATGGGAATCCATTATATTAGAACGTAAAGTATTAGTGAAATGCTCTCGATCATCACTGATTGCTCCTGTATGTGAATTTTTTAAACGTTTAGCAAAACCACTATTTCTTGTACAAGCCTATGTACCTGTTACATCGGAGGGGACAAGCAATGTTATTGATGCCCCATTTCCATATGTTGTAGGTGTTAATTCGAATTTATTAGCTGAAGTTGGAACATTCTTTGATTTAAGTGATATTGTAGTAATTGACCTCGACAAAAGAGTGTGCGATATGCCGACAGAAATGAGAGCCACTGTTCCTAAGCAAGTAGCATCACGTTTATTAAATGAAATATCACAAGTGTATTTGAATAAATTTGATAATTTAATAGATCGTACATCAAACTTAGATCCGTCTTATCAATCTGAGATAAATTTTCGTGATCATGATACTATCGAATCAAATAAAATATTGCAAATATTTATGAAAGAAAATATAAGTTTAATGTGTGCAAGACATAATCAAGTTAGTGCATTCATTCGTAGACCAGATAAAGAAATGTTTCCAGATTTAATAGCAAAATATAATACAGATAAACCACCGGGGGTATTGCTGCTGCCACAAACTGGTCACGGAGGAGGAGCAATCGAAGGGTTAACAATCAATACTACCGACGATGTTACGGAAAATATAGGTTTTCATAAAGGCAATAATGGTCTAACATGTGGTTTTCTACAATTGCATGATCATGAAGCTGTGCCTGTATGGTTTGAAGCAAATCATCTGTCAGTGGAAGTATATCAGTATTGTGATCATCTACCATACCTCATTCTGCGGTATCGAGACATCGCTTCTGTGCAAGCCACCTCAATGGAACCTGAGGGGCATGTATTTCAAGTATATTTAAAAAATCAAGTAATACTAACATTTGAATCTCAAAATACTGATGCAAGATATAGTTGGATATTGCATATTGATACTCATATTAAACATTTTGAACGGTTAAAGATTCGAGCTGCAGAAGCCAAAGGTAATGGTTCGCCTGCAGATGATGAGGATGACATGCCTGGTACCGGATATGAAGACATAGATGATGATTTCTTACTCGATTTACCTAATGAAACTACTGGAGATGATGGAAATGGTGTTTGTGAAATAGTGGAAGACTTGCTAATGCCAACTTCGACTGCTGGGCAGACTATACCCAATACAGAATCACAGCAAAGAACGGAATCAGAAATATATAGTGGTATTACTTCTGGTGGGGTTAATAATAATAATAATAATAGTAAATCACCACGTAAATCACCAGAATATTTATTCGAAAGGGAGATGTCAGTTTTTAGAGCTGAAGTATTTGAAACGCAAATGATGTCATTTTTTGAATCACAATTTATTCTTGAGTCTTTTGATCCATTTTTGGCTAAATGTACTTACGAAGAAAGAGTTGTTGCTCAAACTGATATGCTTATATATATTGATAATTTTTTAGTCGTAGATAATGGAATATCAGTAGAAAATATTATTAAAAACATTGTGAAAGAATATAAGTCCGGTGGTCCTATTACAAATCTTGCGAAAGAGTCTCTAAATAATGCTGGGGGTCAAATGGGTCTAGGCCCTCGTTCTGAAACAATTATACCTGCAGTAAAAGTTTCACCTACTAGTAGCATAGCATCATCACTTAAAGTACCAAATAATAAAGCAGTTACTGTGTCAGAAAAACGATCAGTTTTTGGAAATTTATTTCGTAAAAATAAATTAATAGAAACTACAACTGATACAGATAAAAAGGAGGTTGAAGATGAAGGTGGTTCTTTAGAAGATGTACGTAAAGATGCCACAAAATTGATATTATCGAAAATTGTTCGTTCTTATCGTGTATGTTCGCAATCAATAAAAGCGGAATTAGTGAAAAATCGCATACATACAGAGGCAGCTCTTGTTCAAGGTGCGGAGAATTGCAAAGAGGGTACTGGTATGAAGCCTGCTGCTGCTACTATTGCTATAGATATCATAGGTATGGATAGCATTCATTTACCAGCAGGTTTACATAAAAAGCACTCCAACTCTATTAGTATTGAACATGATTCTACGGGTCCACCGAAACTACTTCATCAAGTGTGGGACAAACTGAAAGAATATACATTAGATGGTCGAGGTCATACTCGCATTGAAAATGCTAAATTCTTTTCACATGTAAGTTCTTCTATACAAGCGAATCTATTAGCTCAATTAGATGAGAAAATTACCGAAGCTGCTGCAATTTGTAAGGCCGACCATACTGCCCACGATTTAAGACCCATATTGAATACATGTAAAGGTCATGTATATATGTCAATGGAAAGATGGGAGGATGCATTACGTGCATTTGCTGTAGGTAAATATGTAAGACAACGTGAAATTATGCAATGTATTTGCAAAAAATTCGTTGAACAAGTAAAGTCACATACATTTTGTACGTTGGCTTTTATGGTGTGGGCGCATGACTTTGGTACGACCGTGAGTTTGCAAGCTTATCGTTTCATTATGCATCTATTACATCAACATATTGCAGCATTATATGCATTAGTTGCTGATGGTCCCTCTTTTGAAGATTTCCTTTTATTAGATTCAAAAAGTATAGGAATATTTGGTACTACTAAAACAGGCTCTTCAATGTATATGAATACAAAAAAAGGTAATGAATTTGTCGGACGTCATGACGAGCCTGAAACAACTTATACATGGATAAATAGACCTAAAAATGATAATAAATTAAAAAATGATAATATATTAAATCAAAATATTCAAATAAAGACATCTGCCAACGCAGCAAAACCAGTCAATTTATCAGTATATTTAGCCACCAAAGTGCGAGATTTAATAAAGTCATACATGCAAAGTCCCTCAGGTAAACAGTATGTAAAAGGTAATGGTAATCATTTACAATTAGATTTAAAAAATGCAATTAAAGATATCAAAAGTATTAAAAATCAAACAGCATATATTAATTTTGAGCAACAAGTATGCCAACTGCAGCGCGTCGACCTTAGCTCCTTGACCAGTACTAATGAGCGTTGTGTATTTTTTGTTAATGTTTATAATACATTAATGCTTCATGGTATTATTCATTTTGGGAGCCCTGGTTCAACTATGCTTGATAGAAATAATTTTGGTAAAATTAAATATGTTATTGGTGAATCTACATTTAGTTTATTTGAAATTGAATTCGCAATATTACGACATAAAAGTAAAAAAGAAAATATATTTGGTTATGTTCAAGATGAATCCTTTCTGGAAAGTGACCCACGGTGTGATTATAGATTACCCATCGCTATACCATATATTACTTTTGTTTTGTTCACTGCGACTGACGCATCACCACCAATCACAATATTAGAAAATCCAAATCGTTTAGATGATGAATTACAAGAACATGCCCGGGAGTACGTACGCATGTATGTTCGAACACGAAGAGAAAATTTTACTGCTAATGTTCCCGGAATATTTCGTCATTATTTGGAAGATTTTGTACCAGCTAAAACTAAGAATGGCAATAAAGTATTTATGAAAATGTTAATTAGACTAGCCCCTGATAGATTAAAGAGCGAATTAGAATCAATTTTCATGAATAAGTCAGACCACGTAGCAGTCCCGAAGTTGTTATTCGATAATTTTAATTGGCAACCTTTGATTATTTTATGAATTAAAAATTTACTGAATGTATTGTAAATAGTTAGTTTGTTTACACGAAAATATCATTTCACTTGACATAATCAATTTTATGCTTCATCTAAATTTTAATATAAATACGAATAAAAGAAATGAGGACGTATTTATATTGTTATTTTTTGACCCATAAAACTGAAAACGACTCTAAACTCTAAAGACGGATTCAGGGTGCTCTCTTTCATCAGATGATACCCTTTTTTGTATTTTTGGTTGTAATCGTTTTTTTTGGAATACAGCTGTTGCTAATCCGTCCATTCCACTATTATCTAACTTTTTCCCATCTGCACCATTATCAAGAAGAAAGGTTATAACATCTTCACGCCCAACAGAGCACGCTGCTATCAGTGCAGACACCCCCCGATTGTCTACAGCATTGACATCAATCTTACTAGCTAAAATTTGCACAAGTTCTATAGCAAATTCATTCTTATCTTCACCATAACATGCCAAGTGTAATGCTGTAGAGCCTTTGTTATTTAATAACGATGTATCAGCACCTTTTCCAAGAAGAATTTCAACACATTCTAGAAATCCATGCCTTGCTGCTTCATGTAGTGCACTATTACCATATGCATTTTGACTGTTAATTTCTGCAATTGGGTCATGTTCTAAAAATACTTTAACAATATGAGCATGACCGTAACTTGCTGCAAGTACCAGCGGTGTGTCTTTATTTGTGATAGCAATTTGATTTACATTACTTCCAGCTTCTAATAATTGTTGACATATCTCTAAATGACCTGATTCTGCTGCCATATGTAAACATGTTTTATGATCTTCTGGTCTATGATAATATTCAACACTGGCACCTTTTTGTAAAGCAGCTTTCACCCCTAAAGTACTACCTGCAATTGTTGCATTCCACAATGCAAGATTCTCATTGTTAGGCTGTAGTTTTTATATTAAAGAAGATGTGGTTAGTAATGAATTAATATGTAATAATTATTTTATCATATCAAGTATATTGGCAAAGATTAAGTGCGGTTTTTGACCTAGTTAATAATATTTTTCTTACCTGCACACTATCATAGTCTGGGGCAACTGTAGTGCTCATCTTTCTTATACGCGGTCTTGGTGAACTACCCACATCATCCATCATGTTGTATTTTGATTCAAATGATCTATAACAACATGGGAAAGCTGGGACCGACGGGACCAGCGTGATGCCTGAGAGACCTTTCGGAGTACAAATTCCAAATCTAAAACATCGAATTCATAAAATATGGCAGAGGGACATGGAGGTTGTGGAGTCTCCGAATTTGTGGTATTTGTTCTCGCACTAATTTTTGGTACAGCATGCTCCCTTACATCTAAAGTTTTGATGTCGATGGAATCAAAAGGATTGACAGGTGAGACAGAACTATTCACTAATCCTTTATTTCAAACATGTACCATGTTTATAGGTATGCTTGCAAGTTTACCTGTTCATTATGCAGTATTAAAATTTAAGATACCATTCTATGGATATGCTCATTATGATGAGACACGGGGTAAATATATTGCAATTAATGGTGAAGATACTGATAAACCAAAAGAAATATCATGGAGTATATATATGTGGTTACTTGTTCCTGCCCTATTTGATTTAGTTGCAACAGCATTATGCATGTTTGGATTAAGATATGTTGATGTATCAATATACCAAATGTTACGTGGTGGTAGTATTGTTTTCGTCGCCTTATTAAAACAGTTTTATTTATTAGATAAATTAAAGAAATTTATGTGGGTAGGTGTATGGTGGAATTTCGTTGCTATATGCTTAGTTGGATATGTAGCAAATTTAAATTCAACATTAGCAAAATCTAGTGAAGACATTGATCCATTGAAGGATAACTCGGATATGAATCATCCCCTCATTGGTGTTGCCTTAATCTTAACAGGAGCTGTTGTACAAAGTTTACAATATGCATGGGAAGAAAAAGTTATGTCGTTAGATATAGGAGCACCTCCATTACTACTCATTGGCATGGAGGGATTTTGGGGAACATTATTTTGCATATTTGTGCTATATCCTTTAGCATATTATTTACCAGGGTCTGATCATGGTTCTATTGAAAACCCTTTTAATACTATAGAATTAATGCGTAATAGTGTTGAAATACAAAATGTATTTTGGTTGTATTTTATATCTATATTTGGATACAACATGCTATGTGCATTAATTACATTTTTACTCAATTCCGTATGGCATGCTATTCTCGATAATTTTAGACCTATAACTGTATGGGGAAGTGATTTATTTATATATTACTGTGTAACAACAGCATTAGGCGAACAATGGACACAATTTTCATACATACAAGTTTGTGCATTATGTGTTCTTTTATATGGTACTGCTATATATAACGCCCCTAATCCTGGTTCTATAAAATTGACTGGTGGTATATTGTCATTTTTCATGGATTTTACACCAGAATATGCATCAGTTATAGCTGAAGAAAACCAACTATTAACTGCAAATGCAAATACAAAAAATGCAATTATGCAAAGTCCGCATTTTCATCATATGTCACCATTTCGCACACAGGGTGCAAGCCCAGCATACCGTAAAAACAGAGAGCGATCCAATTCCTTAATGAGAGAACAAAGAGGGTATGGTACTGATCTTGAAATGGCAAAAGCAGAAAGAAAGATGTCCTTTGCGTAATATATCATTTTATGCATGCATATATTTACGTCATTATTTATCTTACTGAAAATACTGTAGAAATTAGAGGGAACGAAACGACAGATTAGGATAGCTATAGGTTCAATTAGACTGAACTGAACACGGAAAAATATGAAGTTGTAATGTAAGCAAGAAAAAACAAGACATTTAATTTCTAAATTAAGAACCAATTCAACCTTGGATTGTAGTAACAGGTAGAGATAGCAGGTGGTGGGTAAGCTTCTTCATAAAATCATTTGTTACATCATCATACACAAATCGTTGAGGCGCTGTTCTAAACATTTTCTAGGTCACGAATTCCCGATCGTATCTTTGCTTCATCGGCACCAACTATTTCACTAACCTTATCTCTTCCATTCAAGAAGGTGAACGTTGGTACTCCTGAAACATGATACGCAGCAGCAGCTTCTGGCAATAAATCAACATCAACTTTACAGAAATCAAGATCTGGTGATTCTTTAGATAAAGCTTCGAAAACAGGTGCAATCATCTTACATGGTGGACACCAAGTAGCAGTAAAATAGAAAATCTTTTTCTTATTGTTCGATTCTAAAACCTCGAACGCATTCTGGTCACCTACCGTAATAAACAAAGTTCTTCTAGCACTTTGCTGTGTAGAGAATGAGAATCGAGTAGCAAAACGACGGCCTAGCATTTTATGATCAATAAATTAAGAAAAAGTAAAGAGAAGTTAGAAAAAAAATGAATCCAATTTCTGAGATCCGCCGGAAGCCGGTTTATTAGTGAAAGGTGGAGCTTGTTTGGAAAAGAGGAGAATAGAATAATCTCATTTCTTTGTTCAGTCTGTTCCAAGTCAAGCCAATATCAAAGTGGTATTTTTTTTAAATTGTTTTGTTTGTGATTTGATATTTTATTCGTGCACTTCCGTGGACTTTAGTAGATTCACGTGCAAGAAGAATATAATGGCAAATAATGGTATGCTTGGTTGGTATTATGAAATACCACCAGTGTCGAGATTCTATCTCACTTGTGCTGTAGGTGTAACTTCAGCATGTTTTTTAGATATAGTTTCACCTCTTACATTATACTATAATTATGATCTAATTGTAGAGAAAGGACAGTACTGGCGTTTAGCAACATCATTTTTGTTTTTTGGTTCATTTTCATTAGATTTTTTATTTCATATGTATTTTGTTGTAAGATACTGTCGTTTATTGGAGGAAGGATCATATAGATCACGTCCACTTGATTTTATATTCATGCTACTATTTGGCATGTGTGTTATGCTTGTACTTGCATTAGGGGGTAATAGTATATTTACAAAAATTAAATTTCTTGGACATCCTTTAGCATTTATGATGGTATATGTGTGGGCAAGAATGCCAGAAAATTTACATGTTCGTATGAGTTTATTGGGACTCTTTCCATTCAGTGCACCCTATTTACCTTGGGTTCTCCTATTATTTTCTCTATTATTAGGAAATCCAGTTGAAACTGACTTGATGGGTATTTTAGTAGGTCATATATACTTCTTTTTGGATAGAATATACCCTAAAGTAGCTGATGTTAGGGGTTGGACATGGCAAAAACCAACTAATTTACCTCATGTCATAATCGGGTTATTCAGCGGAGGGCACGCCATACCTAATGCACCCAGATTAGTTCCTGTCATTAATGGAGACAATGAAGGAAATAATCGTCCTCATCAAGATTAAAACGTTTCTTCTGTTTTGTGTTATTGTAATTTAAATGAAAATAGAAATGTGGCTATCTTGATCCAGCGCACGGTACCTCATTAGGACTGATTCACTTAGTTGTGCTCTCTAAGTTTTTTACAGTTTTGATTACAAGTCACAAAAAAACATCAATTACTACTACTTATTCTTCTTATTGATGAACTTGCTTTCTATTATTTTAATTTTTTCACGATATGTTTCTAATAATTTCATATTAATAGCTTGACCACCACAAACTATGAAGGCAGCAGAGTCTAAACCATCAAATAATTCGGTTCTTTTTGCTAATGCAAGTGCTGCACCGCATGCTGGTTCTACAAGTGTTCTATACTCATCAGCATATTCATAACACGCATCTAAAGCTTCTGTGTCAGTCACAGTAAAACTTGTCGTCTTTACAGGTGAATTAAGAGTATCTTCCACACAGGACAAGGCACCAAGACTTGTAGCTATACTATCAATTGAACTCAATCTAACAACTTCACCAGCATTTTTTGCTGCATTAAAACATGCTGAACCTTCTGTTTCAACAGCATAAATTTCAGTTTTATTAACTAACCCTAGACGTTCAAGCCCTAGCTGTACTCCGCGGAGGAGTCCACCACCACCAACGCTTAAAACAATAACCGATGGAAATTGATTCAAATCACCATTACAATCATCTAATATTTCATCAATAATTGTTGAATTTCCTTCCCAAATCAATGGATCATCATATGGTGGAACATATATAGCGTGAGGGCTGGTCCCTTCTTGACCTTGATTATTACTATCAGATCCAGCTTCTTTCATAGCATTTAAAGCAAAAATATTTGCCGCATTCCAATTGTCACCTTGTACAAATACACGCGTATTTGGATTGTTTTTAATTTTTTCAATCATAAGCGGCATGGTAGTTGTCGGGACGTATACATCAACAGGAATATTTAGCTTTGATCCTGCTGAAGCAACTGCATTACCAGCATTACCACCACTACTACAAATAACTTTTGTAGTTACACCAGCTACTGCTAAAGTTTGGATCATATGGCTGATTCCACGATCCTTGAAACTACCACTTACTTGTAAGTGTTCCAGCTTGAGTAACACTTTCGTGTTGAGAATGTCTTTACCTCGTATCAGAGGTGTTTTTCGATAAAAAACACCAGCCATTCTAAATATAAGAAGTTTTGCGGCAGATATCTGTGTGGACTGACTGCAGGACAGACTAATTTGTCCCAGAACTGCACCTCCACACGACATCATCCCGGTTTTTTGGTGCTGTTTACAATTCCTTAAAAAACACAAGTAATGATCGTAGCAAACGCAGAACATATAAGTAGTAAGCGCAAAAAGGGGTATAGAAATTCCTCTTTGTTTACAATATGTTAATTATATATTTTTTAGTGAATACATCATTAGACAATGGATTTTTCACCACACCATGCCTCCTCCCTTTCTACATCAGAGCTCTCCTTCACTGGATATTAATGATTGTGTTTTTGAGCTGTTTTATTTCTTGTCTTAATAAATCTAATTCATCATTAAATTCTTGACGTAATTCTGCTATAGCACTTGCCAGTAATGCTGTACTCCTAGCATAACTAACAGCTCTGTATCCATCCTTATCCATTTCTACCAGTTCTGGCGCCAGGATTTCAACTTCCTGTGCTATCCATCCTATCTGCGTTGTATTTGAGAAATTTCTTTCAGGATACTCATCTACTTTCAGATTATATGATACACTACGTAATTTGCAAATAATATCTAATGAACTTCTACCATTCAATTCATTGATATTTTTTTTAAAACGTAAATCGGAGGAATCAACGTAAGGACCAGAGCCCACAACAGTGCCCTGTACTGTTAATCCCTTTTCCATGTATACTTCTCCGTTAAATTCAGCATATTTGTTAACTTTATGAGTATCCACTTCAATAGATGTGCTAGATGTACTTGTAGTAGTGATGCTCTCACTTGTGATGGAACCTGTTTTTAACGTCTTACTTTCGATAGAACCGCTGCTAGTAATAGAATCACTTGAAATACTTTGGGATGATTCAATTATCGCATCTTTTAAAGTGACTTTAGCCAATGTACTGATTTCCAAAGAAGTAGCAGCCAAGTTTTCTACCTTCAATGATGATATAACAGCAGATTCAGACACAACTGATTTTGATTTAAATTCACCATTATTAGTAATGCTGTCACTGGTGATCTCTTTACTTATAATTGAGACACCATGGATATCCTCACTTGTGATGGAACCTGTTTTTAACGTCTTACTTTCGATAGAACCGCTGCTAGTAATAGAATCACTTGTAATTGAAATAAATGTACCTTTATCAATAGAAGCACTTTTACTAGCTATTGAAGTTGTTGTTAAGGCATCAATAACTCCACTTTCGGACTTCAATTTTGTCACATTGCCTTCTCTAATTTGAACAGTTTCAACAGATAACAAATTCGATGTTATTTTTTCAGCAGAAATTAATTTAACTGATATTGATGTGTCTTCATCAAAAGTAACATCATTCAACGTGATATTACTCAAGGTATAAGAACTACCATTAATATCATTGGAAAACGCTGAGAACGCCATATCTAAATCACCATCTTTATTCAATGATATCCTCTTACCACTTAATACACCATGTTCGTCAAATACAGCTACACCAACAGAATCTACGCTGGACATGCGTATTTCATCAGCATATATGATTGCTTTATTTAATTTCACATTCTTTATTTCAAATCCACGACCGTCAATATCACTCATAATTTTATTAATTTTTAATGCAGGTGCAGTTAAAATACCTTTTGTCCATGATAAACCAGGTGCATGGAGCAAAATACCATTTGGACCACTTATAACAATATGTCCTTCAGGAATCTCTGAACTACGTAAATATGATGCAGATAGAGTATGATTACCTATATGAATATCATTAGCTGCATTTATATCAGTAATATCATTAAGACTTGTCATAGGAGATGCTGCTGCGTCCAATGCTTTCCAATCGATACTATCATGAATAAACATTAAAGCCATATTTGGCAAGATATCATATGAGTTTTGACCATGAAATGACACGGTGGTACTGTCTTTATTGTGAACAACAACAACTCTACCAGCAGTGACCTCAGTTGATGGATTAAATTTAAGTTCATTTTTCCCATCTTCACCATCATCAGTTATTTCAACATAAGTAGCATCTGATGGAATAGATATCACATCAGCAGCTGTAATAGTAGTAGATTTAACTGATAATGTACCACCAATAGCAGTAGCACCATTTATTTTCAAATTATTACCAATATCGATACCACCAGATGTTGTAAATGAACCATCACTTGCAATGTTAAATACACTAGCATCAGCTTTATGTGACGATTTAGCATTAATATAGCTAAAGCTATCTCCACTACCATTATTTGTCAATTCGAGCAGGGCACCTGCGAAATTGGATCTAGAATTTTTACTTGATAAAATTGGTGCAGTGGAATGAATATCCACAGATTCATTATCATTCTTTTCAATGATATTATCAGCATAAATTTGTCCAGCTTTAAACATTTGATTAGGTATATGTAAACCACCAGATTGTACTGAAAGACCTCCTTTAACAGAAATTCCACCACCTTCGATGGTTATACCACCAGCACCAATACTAACTCCACCTGATCTTACTTTCATACCAACAGCATCAAATATACCATTTGAACCAATTTCTAAACGTGTTACGCCATTCACGGCAGCCTTGAATAACGTAGCATCAGTACTAGTTGTTTCAATATCGAATAAAGTACCATCAAAGTTTTTGGAAGTAGATTGTAACGACATCAAACTACCATTAGTAACATCATCAAATTTCATAGAAATACCATTATTACTTAATTTATACGTATCACCTATTTTGAACTCATCATTATCAGTCATAGAAATGCTTCCATCGACAGTGAGGTCACCTTCAACATGAGCGTTCACCATAGTGACAAGACTATCGTGTGCCATTAGGGTATTATTAGCGATTAATAAAGAACCTTGGGTAATGATATCACCACCAGCATTGATACTAATCATTTCTTCACCAGCATACATACCAACAAAATGTGATGATAATGCCAGACGACTCATACCATCTTCGTTGATATTCGAAATATAACCTTCTTTGGATTCAACTTCGCCATACTGTGTGAAACGACCATCACCTTGAATAGTTGTAACATCATTTAAATCACGATCTAAAATATGTAAATAATTGAATTCATTTGATTGTTCACGATTTACATGTAATTGTACTAATGATCCAGTGAAAAATGGTCCGTCATGTGATTTTTCCCATATATTTTTACTGTCATCAATATCAGTACATGCTAAACCATGATAACCTCTCATACACTGACATACACCAGTCAGTGAATTACATGAGCCATGTCCACCACATGGTTTATATTCAGGTAAATCTTTAGTTTCCACATCAATAACACTGCAATAGGGTGATAAAGCACCTAATCCTATAGTTGCAGTCATATTACACTTGAATGAGCCTATTGAGGGATTTCCAGTATGAGTAAACATATTATTCTCACTTGGCATTAGTGGAAAAGAATTAATACGTATAGTATATGATCCTGTACCATCAGGATTAGCCTTTTCACGAGTACATATCGCATCACCAAATGATTTCATTTGTGTTAGCCTCTGCGTACACATTTCACTTGTCATTTTATTACTATCAGCATTGAAATCTACTGATGAACCACTGAATGAAAAGCTATACGAGCCAGCATGAAGCTCACCGCCTTCTATGCCCGTCATAATTCGTACAGTACGACGATTAGGATAATTATCTAATGTTAGGACATCGTACGATTTTGGGCACATCCTTTGTGAACAATCATCACCAGTAAAACCAGCATCACAGACGCAATAATGCCCATCCGATGCTGCAGTACAGTATCCACGATTATTACACCAATTAATACACCTATGTTTTGCAAAAGAATCCAAATATTGTAGTAGAAAAGGGGAAATTCAAGAAGAGTTAGAGTTGTCGGTCATGAAATGAAAGAAAAAGACGACGATGCATAAATGAATGGATACACTGGCATTATTTCAATCATTCAAACAGCAGCATTAGAACACTATATCAATGCATTAAAAAGCGGTAATGACTACAACGCCGTGATTCTTTCCAAAACCAAAAGCCCAAGTGGCGTAGCAACTTACTCTGCATTCACAACAGAAATAAAGCTTATCAGCAGCAGAGCTGCTTCCAACAACAGCTTTTGTAACATGGTAGGACACACAATTCACCAGTTTGTTTTATCACCCAGGGATTGTAGTTTGTTGAGCTTCTTCGATGTGGGCAGAGGGGACAGACCAGACAGAGCTGTGATGAGAGTTAGTGGATTTCAAAATATCATAACTCAATTTGATTCTTTGTTTTGGATTTGTGTTGTTTAGTTATTTGTATTGGTGTAAGTGATAAGAAATAGTTGTTAGAAGAGGGTACTGTGACACTTTGACAATAATGAGTAGTAGCGTGAGTGAAGTAAAGGCTGAATTGATAAAGTTAGGTCTATCTACACATACTCCTGGAATGGTTGGTGGAGAGCGTTTGGATGAGCTTGAAGCACGTTTACATAGTGCTAAAAGTAAAACACGTGCTGCATTAGGTGACACTAGTGTTGGTGTTTCCACCATGTCAGCAAATCAATTGAGTCAAAGTTCTGTAACATCAAATCCAAATGTTTTGTCATCACTTTCTGAATTGCCAATATCTGAAATAAGATCACGTTTAAATGCTCTTGGTGAAAATACGACTACACCAGGTTTGACTGGAGATGATCGTCGTGCTGAACTTATGAAAAGACTCGTTGGTTCTATATGTGGATCAAGTGGTAACGATAGTAGTGACGAGGAAAGTGGCGGTGATGATGAAATTATTCAAACCAATTCCGCAGTACAACCATTATTAGCGACAACAAAGAAGGTAAAAGATGAATCTACGCAGAAACCAAGTAAAGAATCACCAAAATCACATCCACCACCATCTCATGTACCACCACCACCTGCACGACCACCACCAAAAAAGATTGCACCATTAGAAAATAATGAAAGTAATGAGGATGAAGCGGACAATATAGTTCCCGCATCTCAAGCTGAAATAAGTGAATTGAAAAAAGCCATTACACGTTTAAGTAATAAAAGGGCCATGTTAGTGGCTGCACGTATGTCGGGAAGTGGACAAGACCCTGAGTTAAAAGAAAGAGAAAAAATAGTTAGCCAATGTGATGCTGAATTAGCACGATTAGCAATGCAAAAGCAACGAAGTAAGACACCAGCTGGAGAAAAAGCTTCAAGTATGCTCGTCGAATCGGGACAACGTATGGCATTATCACGGTTGCAAGCAGAACTTGAACAACAGCGCAGTATTGCAAAAGAAGACATTAAAGTATCAAGACAAAAAATTAAAGATGAAGCTGATAATGATGATAATTATGGTTTAGAGGCACAAAATTCATTACAAACTGAATTAAATTCAGCTGTGTATAGTCGTAGTAGAACAAGAAGGAAAATAGATGATCTAAAATTACGTGGTGTTAATGATAAGGAATTTAAAGAAAAGGGAAAATATATTCCTACTACTACATCCAATGGTCGAGGTGCACCACGCGAATTGTCACCATATGGTGAGAAAAAGCTCAATATGAAGTCGAAAATTCCCACTGGAAGCAAGAAACCAAATAAAGGTGCAACATTATCTACCGATCGATTTGATAAAACAATGGCAAAAATGGATGCTGAAAGTGAAAAAGCACTAGCTGGACTTGATGATCTTATAGCTGAGATGGAACTAGAAGACTCTAACAACATATTGGGAAATACTAATCTTGATGATGATGATGATGAGCCTAATCTTACCATGAGAAAAGATATTGAAATAATTAGCAATACATCTAAAACTATGACATACGAGTCAAGTCAGTCTAAATTCGCACCATGCTCATTTGATAAGCCTGATGATGTAGGTGATAAGAACGAGGGTGATGATGACGATGAAAAAGACGTAGATCTAATAATACCGCCTGAAACCAGTTCACCTTTGAAAATTCGTATCAATAGTGCGAAAACTGTGCGCCCACCTGAATCAACTCCTCCTAAAGAATCCAAAATTGCGATGGCACTTTCTAGGCAAGTACAAGCTGATATGGGATTTGGTACAGGAATTGAATTACGTTCAGGAGGTAATTTTATTGATCCCAATACTTATACCGATATTGATGATGATGCTGATGTACATAGTGCTCCCGATGGAATGTCCTTGTTAACAATCGTTTCATTAAAAAAAAATCTAGATAAAGATCAAGTTGAAGATGATGAGTCGGAAGATGAAGAATTAGCATCATTGTTGCGAAAATACCCCAACCAACAATCTTCAACTGGTGATCATGGCGAAGATGTCGATGAAGATAGTGACCGAGATGTTACACCTAATCTAGATTTTGAAGCACCTTCTGAATTCAAAAAGAAGTCACTTGCAAAATCTATATCGGAAAACTTGTCTCCTACAATGTCCCCCAAAGCTGCAAATGTTAGTACAAGTCCTATTACTGTAAAATCATCTAAAGTCTCTGATCTAGTTGATAACTCTAAATCTGATGTTGATGTTACTACATGGTCTGATGGCGACGATGATGATATTGATAGGAAAGAAAGGGACACTTCGGATCAAATAGTTGCACTCAGACGTCACGCTCGTGTGTTAGAACGTCTTGGTGATCTTAAACAAGCGGAAAAAATGTATCAGCGGTGTATTGAATTAGATCCCATGGACATTAAGTCCTTGCAAGGATTTGCGATATTTTTACATCAAAAATGTGGTAATTTATCATTAGCTGAAGGGTTTTTTACTAGAGCCATACAATGTGCACTGCCAGACTTCTTCTCATCATCTTTAGAAAATAAGCCACCTACTCTCAAAAAAGACTTGACTACTCCTACACGTCAAGCAGCTTTAGATATTAAACCTCCTAAATTACCTGCAGGAGGGCCACTTAATGCTGATGGTGGAATGCGTATACAAATGGTAGTGAGATTACTGCAAAAATATGCTGATTTTGTGCGTCGGGCGAAAGGTGATGTAGCTGGAGCCATGGCAGCATATAGAAAAGCGATAGAACTTCAGCCAGCAAATGCGGAAAGTCTAGCCAAATTAGCACATTTTTTATCTGAAGAAGGGGATAAAGAGAGTAGTGTTGAAGCGTTAGATCTCTTTTCTCGTGCAATGAAAGCAAGTCCATATAATGCTCAATATGCATTATGGTATGCAAGATTATTAAAAAAATGTGATCATAAAGCCAAAGCTGATTTGATGTACCAAGTGGCATGCACGCACTCTAAAGGGGATCCACAATTAGAACCTTCAGCATTATGTAACTATGCAACATTTATATTACGACAAAGAAAGAATACAAGTACTGCACAAAATGTGTTTCGGGATGGACTTAAAAGATTTCCGAATCATAAAGGTCTCGTTAAAAATTATCAAATGATGTTGAAAGCGTATCCAGATATTGCTAGCCCTGGTGAAAAAGAAAGTATATTTACACCAAAAAAAGATAAAAATAATAATTTACGCAAGATAGGTGATATTCCTTCATCTCCTCAAGTAGTTGTGCGTAGTTCACCCTTACCAAATAAGAAAGCTATGGCTAAAGCAACAGCCCGTCTGATGCTTACGACATCTGGTGAAAGACTTGATGCAGATACTATTGCTAATGCCCCAGATACACCAGTAAAGTTAAAAGAAGATTATACTGCTAGTCTGAAAAATATGGAAAAAGTTAAACCATGGCAAACAAGCGAAGAAAGAAAGCTCCAAGAAAAGAAGCAGCAACAAGAAGACTTAGCAGAACTTGTGGGTACATTTAATGGAGTATTTGATACTACTGCACCGGCTACGCAAAGAAGTACAACAGATGATTCTGTTCTAAGAGATACTGCTTATGAAACTGGCATTTATGACGATAAAGATAGTAATGTCAGTTCAAGCTCCGATGACTCGTCGGATGGAGGAGATGATGGAGGGTTGTACGACCTGAGTTGAAATGTATTCGTAGATAAGATAGAGACTTTATATTACTACTAACATTACACTCGCCTTTTTCTGTTTTTATTATCCTAGTTGTTTATCTTATTAAAATGCTTAAATTTTGGTATGTCATACGTACTTACAATTCAGTTTAGATTTTTTTTTAATGCTTTAAGTGCATTTTATATGATTCAGCTCACACATATGAGAATGTTTGTAGAATCTTCATTGTTGCCTTAATTTTCGTTCTTACATATATAGGTCTCCGAAAGGAAGGGGAAATTTTTAAATCCAATACATAGTGCTCGTGGAAGTCTCGGAGGACCACTGTTCAGAAATTTTACGAAGACGATCACTTACTTCGCCTGGCTTGCATTGACTTGCAATTAGACGAGCGCGGACAGAAGCCCAGCGAGCATAGTATGCTGGTGTTGCAACAGAAACAGATTTGTTGCATCTACAGTACAAGTAAGTTGTCCAGTAAGTGAGAAGTTCAAGCTCAGCAATCTTGAAGCCAATTTGATCATACAAAAGAGTATATTTTGTACACTTAGAAGTACCCTGAATAGCTCCATGAGAATTCAAATAAAATTCATGGAGTGTACTGCTGACAATATCACCACTATCTTGGCCGGTGGCATCAACACAAACACCTGAACATGGATTGATGTAATTAGGGGTTTCTTCAGTGCCATCGTTATAGACTAAACGAGTAGAATGGCGCTTGGAGCATGACATGAAAGTAACTTTAACGTTTTTTCCATCACCACTATTCAAAGAGATAGCCTGGCGAATCTTCTCAATTTCTTCATCAAGTACAGTCATATATTGACCCTCAGAAACACCATCACGATAAACAATGACGTGTTCAGGACAAGACCCATTTTTCCTTTTGAAAGTAGCAACAAGACCAGTCATGGCTTCTAAAAGGGAAGTGTTTATATCATCCTTTTTTTCTTGAGCAGACATGTGTGCAGCGTATTGACTAGCACTACCGTCTAAAGAGCATACAACAGCAGCCATTGAGCTACCATTTTCTCCTGGTTCAGGATGACTAATATCCATACCAACAAGCATAGTAGGTTTATCAAATACCCAGCTTATAGACACAGGAGGGGACTGGAAAGTTTTGGGGGCTGATTCAGGTCTTTCAAGGCGAGATGCTAATTTGTGATTGATGCCGCCCATCTTTGTATTAATCTTCAACATAAGATTCTGAGCATAGCCTCTAGGAGGCTTACAGACATTCTTATACTTCATGCACTGAGTAGCAATGCCAATGAAGTCAGCTTGATATTTAATTGCACCATAGCAACCACCATCATCGGTCATTACAACTAGAACCATTCTGACATTATCTTTGAACATATCCCTTAAAATCTTTTCCAACTTTTCATTATCACCAATGCACCATGGGACGCTTGCTACAAGTTTACTTGGAACACCAAGCTTACTAGCTTCCTTTGTAAGTGATTTTGTAAATACTTCAACTTGCTTGTCATCAATATAGCGATTGGCTGAGGCACAAAGAACAGCAAACTTGTGAACTTGTTCACCGTCTCTCATCGGGGGTGCTTCACTGAATTGTGCATTGCCTGGTATGTTCCAAGTACCCTCCAGTCCAGGATCCAATGTATTATTACGATATTGAATCTTTGCGGGAGGAAGAATGTGTGAATTGATACATTTAGCCCTAGTTTCTACTTCAGATAGACCAAATTTCTGAGAATCAGGATCTTGGGTAATACCTTCAATCATCTTGTTATTGTTTGCAATCCAATTCATACGTACATCAGGTTTAACAGCTGCTTCTTTTATTACTTTGGAAACAATATTAGGTGCAAGTTGATGTCTATTCTGTCCACATGGAACCAATATAAGCTCCACAGGGATAAGAATTTTCCTTTTAGCTGAACCAACATTTACCGTTGGTAAACCTGGGTACTCAAGGCGTTTATTAGGAAGTAACTTACTATAGTTATCGTGTTTACTAGCTTGTAATTCGAAGTATTTGGCAACATTGATTTGACTTTTATTACCATGCTCGTCCTCGTGTTCGAAATTAGAGTCTTCGCTTTCTGCAGGAGGTCCGAATTCTCTAAACTTTTTACTATGATTCAAATGTTTTACTTTTATTTTAACACCTTTGAGACTCTTGGTAAGGGCGTCGACTATATCCCTATGAAGTGGTAAATTTCTTTTCATTTCGTCAAAATTTCTAAAATTGCAATGGTTGCAAATGAATTGAGTAAGTTCACCCCCTTCAATGAAACAAGATACGGCCATATCACAAACAAGAGAAAGACCTCCCATGACAGCTTTAGTAGAAACAGAGAAACCTCTCATTGCCAAAAAGTTAGGACTGCCAAGACGAATATTTTCGCCGCCAGAATCAAACGCTTTGGATCCTTGCATGATCCACTTCGGATTATTTTGATCAACTTGACCACGAACAAATCCAAGTAAAGCCACATCTAAAGCACGAACGTAAGACTGATTAACTTGTTTGTCGTTTTTGTTGACTTTAGAATCAGCAATCACAGCGATACGCTCAGTATTCTTTGGTCGGCTGAGAAGAGCAACTTGACGTAAACGAATATGAAATTTTAGCCTTTTCACGGATTCATTTGGTACTAAATCAAAAGCGAAATCGCGACTAAGCTCAGATGATTTGGGGAATTTGTTAAGATTTTCAGCATCATAATTTCCCCCCGGTTTAGCATCAGAATTTCCAGGACCATAATCAGAATTTCTACGGTTTACAGATTTGGGGAATTCAGTACTTTCACAATCTGCAGGTCTTCTTTCAACATCATTTGATCCAGGATCAAATAGTTGTTTGGTTGAGAACAAAGCAGAATGACCATCATAAGCAATACCATACCCTTCATCTGGGGTCCATGTTTTAGGCGATACAACTTTTTTTCTAAGCAAATGAATGAGTGAATAGTTCAAAGCAACATCGGCTTTCTGCTCAAGTGATTCATCAACTTCTACATAATATATTTCTGAATCTGGATTCAGTTTACGATATTGGTAAATTTTAACATCATAGTGAAAAATAGTCTCACAAATAGCACTGTTTTTAAAAGTAAAGAAGTTAGAAACAATCCCCTTATTATTACTTTTGGGAAGTATATGGCCAGCGACAGTCTCCAAACGCCATTGAGAATCTCCCTTGTGTGGCATACGAGTATTGTTCTCATTAATGTGTTCACTACGATCAGTACGATCGTCGGGATTCAATATTCTTAACAATGCATCATCTTTAAACTCGTCGAATTCTCTATAACCTCTCATTGCACTAATTTTATTCATAGCATTAGAAGTACCACTGCACCTGACGACGAAGGAGTGCCTGAAGAAGTTAGAGATGTAGCACCAGTTCCAATATCAATATTGCCGGATGCCGTGCTTCCAGCAACAGCATCAGCAGTTTGCACGGTAACAGCGCCAGTCACCTTGGTATCAGACGCACCGCCAGTGACTGTAA
>JACKZZ010022274.1_pt1 | contig 39163 bp, 34 predicted proteins | sample 8027871 | NCBI WGS metagenome assembly JACKZZ01 (sample SAMN15724774, study PRJNA655200) | protist metagenome | isolation source: fluorescence activated cell sorting (FACS) single amplified genomes of... | place: USA: West Boothbay Harbor, Gulf of Maine | collected 2000-07-19
TAGTCTCACTAGCTTAACAATAACAGAATGATTAGAATTCTCATCGAATTGTTTGACAGACACTTGAAGTGTTTTAACAGCTTGAAACTCTTTGCAGGGGCAATCCGACATATTCTAAACTAGAACAACAATTTTAAAAAGCCGCTGCAGAGAGTCTCGTCTCCAGTTGATATGATAATGTAGTGTTATAACACAAAATTCTCTTGCGATCTGCTTACTCGAATTCCGATAAAAACCGTAGTTCGTTTCTGAGAAGATGGAATGTTATAAAGAGTTTCATCGATTGTGTTGGAGATCAAGAATAAGAATCATAGACGATAAACCTCTGATCATCCATGCTATGCTATAACCATGTTCAATTGTGTCTAATCACTCTTGTATTCTGTTTCGCTTCGTAAAATTGAGAACTCACTGCAGATATGCTCAATTTCGTTTATATCGCGAAATGCAGGTCAACTATATGTCGTGCGTTTTCGATACGTGTAAGTATAGTCTGCGAAATAGGCCAATGTTCTCCCTGGCTGTGTAACATTATCGATGGGGACAAAACTTCCTAATCCACGTGCGTCGAAAGAATTCAATAAGTTGTATCATGAGAAGCTAGAGGACTTTCAGCTCGCAGAGACTCCGATCACTAGATTCATCTATCTACGACTGATCCCTCAATAGGCTTTTATCACTTTTAATATGCTAGACGACTCATGGTCTATGACAAAAATCTCTAAATTTCGCTTCTGCCCGAGACATGAATATTATCTAGGAGTTTCAAAACCAGATTTCTCGTAGTCATGCTTATAAAAAGAACATATTGTTCACGTCTTTTATCCATGAATCGACGCTAACATCCAAATTACGTACTCATCAATTTCGCTATTAAGCACCCTTTTCTGAAATGCACTGCGAACGAATCGTCTCAACTGATATGACAATCTTCTATATTTCCTACAGCAAAACGAATCGTTTTAAACGATGAAGACGCTTGATTACTCTATCTATCGATCACCCTGCTATAAATCAAAAATTGCTCTTACATAGATTGTTTTCGAAAACCTCGCCCCAACAGAAGAGACGTTCAATTGAAATGTGATGTCTATTACTGCGAAAAAAAAATTTCGGATTATCCCAAGGACAAAAATTCTAAATTCTAAATAAAAACTCACTTCTAGATCAAGATGCAGCAATTAATGCCGAGAAAGTCCAATTTTTCGTAAAAGACACTTAAGACTAACAGACAAATCACCGCTCTCCATCATCGTACTCAAACGATCTAGCAGAAAGAAAACGATATCGATCTAGTTGTTTGTTAAGCTTTGTTTTGGTAGAGATTAATTCGATGTTGATGTGTTCATATGTGATAAGTGATGTGCTTGTACTGATACAAGAATAGAATATAGGTTTTTTCAATCGATGAAAATCTGCGAGTAGTAGAGTCTCTGGTAATACAAAATGGTCGTGAGAGTAACTGCGCTAGATCCATATATCCGAGCTACTATTGAAAACAAAATTGAGCTGCTCTGCAGCAAGAGAGACTAAGACTATAGTTTGTAGATTAATAGGGGGAAAGAAATGTTAAATGTTAAATGTAATAGTTGTGATAAGAATGGGAGGGGTTGTGTAAATATTCTTTTGGGGATTGGGGACTCTACTACTAATAAAAGCCAAACATATTAATATTATATGCCATGTTTAATTCAGAGAATCTATTGCTGTTAAATCACTGCCAATGGGAATAGGGAACAAAGTACCTACCACGGGTACAAACTAACTTTGCAAAAAAACCTGGAAAATATAAATGCGTTGTGTTTTTTTATTACAGGTGGAAACAATAACACGTAGTATACGTACATGTTCAGCACCACATTCGACATTCAATTGAGATAGACAAGAACATTCATTTTTAGGACGCTTGACGTGTGTGGATCTTCGCATTTAGAAGAATGGCGAATTTTGATTTGAGGAACTTGAAGAACAAGGAACAATGTGCTTTCGATGCGAAGAAATTTGCACGATTGGGAATCCGAAAGGAACTACCAGGAAAAACGAAAGACTGCAGAAGAAATTTGTATTTGGTCGTTCGAAAAACTGGAATCGTGGATCATAATTAGTGGATCAACAATACTCTTCGAAAATGGTGATGTTCCTTGTGCAGCTGACGTGTGGGGAACTTTGTGGAGAGAATTTTGTAAACGTGTCGTCTCTTCTCTCACGATTATTTGCTTGGAGACCTGCTTCTCGCTCCGCACATGCTGCTAGCATATGTAAGTGCATTGCTACATGTCAACGCACGAACACCTGGCAGTCGCCTAATACAACAAATTCGACAGTCTCAATCGTTGGCTTCGGCTCGTTTATACGCCCGATTTAGATGTGTTGTTCTGATTTGTTCTGATAAGTATAGTTCATTGTTCACGCCACTTGTTTTTCCACTCATACGCTGTCACATGTCCGATAAAACATACTCGTATCAAGTCCAATCGAATGACAATCTCTCTTTTTGTGGACCTGCGCCGGCGCCGCGGCCCGCACGTAGACACTTTTCAGAGAACGAGGATTTTCGCTCAGCTCAGTCATCTTCTCTTCCCGATTTGCTGCGCAGAGCATGACTGCTGAAACTCTCGTCTTCTGGTTGATGCAGAACTGCCCGTTCTTGCTGTAGCATATTTTTTGTCTCCCAATGCGTCTGCAGACCTGTTAATATTTTTGGCATTACAAGGTGCAGAGAAACAACAGAAGGAAGATGAAAAAAAAGACTGACAGATACTGTATCCATTTAACAATAACGTATCGCGCAGCCAGTTCTTTTGCATTGTATCAAGATTCCCATTTGTAAAACTTCATCTCTGCCACGCATGTCGATAACTACACCGAGCGAGCTGGCGAAATTCTGAAGGTTCGTACCATTAGCATCGACTTGAACCGATCATAACTTCTCCCGATCAGGTACGGATGCGCTTCTTCCTTCGACATCGCCCCCTGAGCCTGCTTTCAACAACAGGAACAGCTGCATCGGATTCTCCTCTCCGGGTTGACAACTTGAACCACTTCATGCCTGGCAAACTTGATTTTACAGTGCGGACACTCTTGCTTGCGATGGTACCAATCCTGCAAACACCCCAAATGATAATGGCGAGAAAGCTTTTTCGATGTAGCTTTTTCTCCATCTCGTTTATCAAGTGCGATCTCTTCACCGCATTGACAATGTCCTACAATGCGGACCTCGGCCTTCGGGTCGTCTTCACTGCGGAGACTCGCGGGTGACACGAAGCCTTCGCTGCAGAAAAGACACGAATGCAGGGTAGTGTTCATATCACTTGTCAACTCGTGTAGATTCGCATAGCTGATTTCCTGTGGGTCTGGTGTTGGAGTCAAAGGGTGACCTTTTAGACACTCACTCCAGAGCTCGGCATTGTCCGGATTTGCTGCAGAGACGTAGACCTCGTCCAAATGGTAGAGCAATGGCTGGAATCGGCACTCGTCCCTGTCGTCAATGCTCGCAGTGATATCATGAACGAGATCGCTGAAGGATACTAAGGGTACCTCAGCATCAGTCCAGTCATCAGTCTTAAACAACGTCTTGGTGAACGCCTCGACGCCATGATCTTGGTCTGGACGGATAGGAATTCCAGTGCTGACACTCTTCGGATATCCGTCACGAACGAGATTTTGGATCCATTTCTCCGCACCTCCAAAGACGAGCTGCGCCGCAAACTCCGTGTCGTCGTCATCACGAATCCGAGATAACGGTGTTACATCCCCTCCTTCTGAATTTTCGAACGAGTTCAGCTGTGTGTGGACCCAACGCACCTTTTCCCAATCCGCTTCTGATGCATTGGCTGCGCTCGCAGCAGCGGCAGGATTAGCAGCAAGATCCGGAGTAACAATGGGACCAAGACTCGTGGCACGATCCGGAGCCACAGTACGCACAATCTCAGACTCGTCACTGGGAGGACGAATGTCACCACAGCAGCAACATCGGTCCGCCAAATTTTGCAGAACTGCTTTTTTATGCTGGTGCTGCAAAGCCGACACGACCACGCTGCATACGTATCCACAGAGAAGCGCTTTTCGCATTGTTTTTCTTGGCAACATTTGATGGGACCCAAAGTAATAACTGCGCGTCCAATATATACACCGTACTAGATATGTCTATGCTGTTTCTAAGAATGCCCCACAAACTCTCGCTCTTCTAGATTATAAATTGCAATTCCTTCCACTGCATGTTGTAAATTGAGAATTGAATTGTCATTTGTTTTTTCAATAAAGGAAAACGAAAAGCATTTGCTGAGCGGGGGAATCACATCCGTCGGCTGGGAATCAAATCTAACCACAATGAACTGAAAATCAGGGTGCAAAGAAACACAAACTGGCACACGCGCCTAAATTTCAAAATGGATGAATCGGATCATTTACCGGTACTCGTGCATGACTTCTCAAATGAAACGTCAAGCTGATCGGAAAACAAAATGTGAAAAAACAAGATCGAAAAACAAAATGCGAAAAAACCATTCTACTGTGAAAAACAAAATCAAAAAAAAACTCTTCTGTTGACCTGCGTACCACTGATAAACATGCCATGCCACGTTAAGTTTCGCTATACATGTGGTCTTCCTGTTCTACAACGACTTGCACTCGCTCCTTACAATTCAATGGCGCATTTTCCCCCATTCTGGTCGCTGTGTGCTTGAAGAACTGCCTGTGAGAACCCTTCTGACCAGGACACGGCTTGTGAACACGACGACCATCTCCGCAACGAAGGTTGATCTGTCAGGATTGTAGTGTCGATGTCGATCCTCTGAGTGTAGCTACGGATTTGTTCTGATGTGTTATCTGCATTCTTGATATCTGGCATTTGCTCGTGTAAAGGGAGGCAATCTCCCCCGACCATGTCACAGCTGTGGCTAACAAGCATTCAGGGCTCTGGTATAGATCATCTAGCTGCTATAGGGCTGTTCTGATTTGTTCTGATGAGTACAATTCATCGCTCTTCTAGAGTCATATAGCTTGTTTCAGAAAGACTTCTAGTCTGTCGGGATGCAATGTCATCTAGCTATCTAATTTAGTGTCCACTTTGGAAAATCTTCTCTTGCATGTAGTTGATTCATTAGGAAAAAACAAAATTCGCTCAACTCGCCGTATGGACGAGCCTTGTTTTGTATAAAAGAAAGTTGTATTTTACTATGTAAAGCTATCTATCGATGTAGTTCCGCTCTTTTCTTCACGGAGCTCTTCCCTTCAGTGAGCTCTTCTCTTGACTGAGCCTCGTCTTCAATCTTGTATAACTCCGTCATTCTGCTTTCGTCCTCACTTGCCTTTCCACTTCTGCGCTGTCACATCTTCTGTGGCACATGTTATAAATTCCTGTCGAGCGTCTCCTGTCTCACTTGCGGAGGAGCTGCGCTAGTATAGTGAGCGTGTAGGTATTTCTATTTCTGTAGAGTGAGGATTCTCGGTCGACTCACTCCCTGTCTTGTTGTATATTTTCTTCCAAATTTGCTGTTCGTTGTGATGAATTAGTGATGCTTTCGTTTTCTGGCTGATCACTGATGTACAACTGCATCTGCACACGCTTTTTGCAATACCCTTTTCTTCGTGACATATGAAGACCTGTCAAGTTTTGTGATCTTACAAGGGGAAAAGAAACAAGAGAAATACGAGAGAGACGCTGTATTCGTTTTTAGTGCCTCACAATAACATAACTTCATCCCTGCTATGAACGTCGAAATGTCAAGTACTCATACCATTCTCTTTGCATCGAACTGATTCACGTCGCTCGATCAGGTAAGGGTACTTCTACCCATTGAAAACCTTTGATTCTCCCTCAGACGTCTTCCCCTCCATCTGAATCCAACATCATTTACCTTCTGAACCAGCTGAAGCAGCTCGACGTTGTGCTTGGGCTGACTACTTGAACCACTTCATATTGGGCAAAATGGGTGTTGCAATTCGGACACTGTTGTTTGCGGTCATACCACTTCTGTAGACAGCCCTGATGATAATGACGATGGAGTTTCCTCAACCTAGCGTGTCTTCCATCTCGCTTGTCAAACTTGAGCTCTTCACCGCATTGGCAACTTCCTGTAATGCGCACTTCCGTCATGTCCGGGTCGTTTTCATTGCTGGGACTCGCAGGAGGCACGAAATCTGTAGAACATAATTGACACTGATGAAGGGTTGTGTTTTCATCGCTCGTCAGCTGGTCGAGGTTCGCATAGCTCATTTCCTTGGGAGCTGGTTTTGGTTTCAAGGGATGGCCTTTCAAACACTCCTTCCATAGCTCGGCATTCTTGTGACTTGCCGCAGAAAGGTAGAATTCATCCAGATGGTCAATCCACAGTTGGAAGCTCTGGAAGTCCCCGCTATGGATACTCTCAATGAGAGAATCACCAACATTGCTCATGAGTAAAGTTTGATTAGAATTTGCAGCGAGTCTTTTTACGAATTCCTCGACGACGCGATCTTGATCTGGTCGGAGAGGAGTTCGAGCTGCGACACTCTCTTGGTATGCTTCACGAATGATATCCTGAATCCATTTCTCCGCACCTCCCGCTCCCCGGACAAGCTGCGCCGCAAACGCTTTATCATCTGGAGCTCGAATTCGGGAAAATGGTGTCGGGGCAGCATTCCGCTGCATTTTGTAACGAAATCCAGATGCAGCGTACTCGTTCAGCTCTTGATGAACCCAATCCACCTGCTCTTCTACTCCGTGTGGTACGATAACAAAATCTCCTTTACGCTGGTGCTGCAGAGCCGAGACGGGGCTGTATGCGCATCCAAACAGAATGGCCTTGTGCATTGTTTTGGTCAACATTTGATGGGAGCAAATAATTGTGTGTCCGGTGTATAGACCGTATTACGTAATGTTGTTTCTAAAAACGCACTAAATGTTGTTCTTTTAGCTCGACAATTGGAACTCCTCTTACTGCAGCAGGTGTGAATTACGACTTTGATTGTTCTTCGTGTTCAATGAGAGTAGAATCCATGCTGCAGGCTGTAAGACGCCATCAGATTTTCTTACTGAGCCAAGGAAGCCAACTCACGAGTCATTTTTCATCTTATTTCTGTTTCTGATGCGCGCTTATGGAAGCCTAAAAGTGAGGGTGCCGAAAATTACAAACTATAACTCACTGAACGCAAATTTCAAAACGAATGAATTACATTCCCCGGGAATGCCTTGCCTGACATTGCACATCAAAAGCGAGATGGTAGCCGCGTCATTATGCTATCAACACCGATGAAATGATATATATGAGATCGATCGAATGGCGTGCCGTTTTGCTGACATTCTAATTCCTCACGCCCTCGACAGGTTCTGAGCTGAATGATGCGTTTGCGATAAATTTTGTGAGGTCCTAAACATTCTTCGGTCTAAAAACCTACAAACAATGAATTGAGAACCCTAGCTGTGCTGGGCTGAATTTATAGTGCTGGACCATGCTTCGACCACTGAGGCATATCTGTGCGGTCGCGTCAGAGCCAGAACACCGGTTCCTTGCAAGACAACGTGCTCAGGCGCGAATTTCGTTCTACATTTCTGACGTTCTCTGACACCACTGGCACAGTGCTAGCCTTAGGCTAAAAGTAAAAGATAATGAAGGTGAAATAGTCTGATAGTATTATCGACGGTGCTATTTTTCGGGCGTTCGTCGCACGACTCCATCTTCGCCAATCATGCTCTGCTTGCTCAATCCATATGCATCGATGCAACAACACAGCCCTGAGTGTCCGGGGCAATTTTATTCCACAGACTACGTGAACAAACACCGTATATTTTTTTTTGTCCGTGTAGAGTGGTAAACGAGTGGTGGTTTGGAAATCGACTGAGATAGCATTGGAGGTGGCTCGCAGAGTGCCCCAATGAGATGACGATAGATTTGCTTAAGGAAGGGGATATTGGGAAGGCGCCGCAGTAGGCGGCTTCGCTAATATTTAACTTTGTGGGGTCAGGATGTGGGATCTAAATAAATGGGCTGACGACTTTTCAACTTTCATATATTACGGGTCCGCCACTAGATTCATCATGCAGGTAATTATCATTTCATCAGCTTCCTGCTCGCAAAGGTGGTCTGCAGGATCAGAATGGTAATGTGAGGGAGAGAGACGTGCTCGCCGAGATCGTTTAAAGGTCCTAGCCTCGCCTAGTGAAAAAATTCCACAGGCGGGATCGCGGTGTGTCGCGTACGATGAGACCCAGCTCCAACATATACTTAGGCCCTATCCGGAGGTTTTCGACGACGACGCTGTCATCAAGCGGCTCTATTTGCGAGTCATGCTGAAACCGCAGGTTTTTCCCGGCTAAATCTGGACGATCTTCGCAGATCTCCGTCCGCAGAGCATCATTCAACCGAGCTTCCCCATCCACCGAGTACGGTCCCAACTGAGTCCCATCCGTTGTCTTCACAATGACACCCACTTTTCCAGCTCTCCCGCCACGTAAGTTAAGCACCAGATGCAAAGTACTCTCGCTCTGAATATTGTAGTCTGACACTAGGTCGGCTGGGTTTAGGTTCTTGCCTGCAAAGATCAACCTTTGCTGATCCCACGGAATACCTTCAAGGTTCTCGATTTTGGCGAAGATACTTCCGGTCAGGTCACTCGCTGCAATACCTTTCAGGGAGATAATTTTCCCAGTGAGGGCCTTGACGTAAATGGTCATGTCACCGGTTTGCTGCTCGGAGAGGTTGTCTGCAGGATCAGATTGGTGGGAGAGCGAGACATGCTCGCAGACGTCGGTCGTGGTTTCGCTGGCATGGTCCGGTCGCGGTGGTACAGGGCGTGGTGTGCTTCGTGAGAAATACTGATAAAAAGGGAGCAATCTGTCGCGACCGACCGTGATTCTTGACTGGCCTGGCAGTGATGCTTCTGGATGTTCAGGCAAAGGTGTTGCTGGCTGCTCTGGCACTGTTGCCAGTGCTTTTTCCGGCGCTGATTGTTCATCCTGTTCCGGCGCTAACAATGTTCCAGGTTGTTCTGTGACGGATCTCCCTGGTTGTTCTGGCACTGATGGTTCGCGCTGTCCTAGCCTTGATGTTCCTGGGTCTTCTGGCACTAATGATAATCCTGGTTGAGCTAGCACTGATGGCCCTGCCTGGTCTGCTGATGGCAGCTCGGACTCTGGATCCATTCTGACGATAAGACCGAGCTCTATGACGCCACCATCACCACGTTCTATCCGGAGGTTTTCGACGACGACGCTGTCATCAAGCGGCTCCATTTGCGAGCGATGCTGAAACCGCAGGTTTTTCCCGGCTAAATCTGGACGATCTTCGCAGATCTCCGTCCGCAGAACATCATTCAACCGAACGTGTGAGTCCACCCAATACGGCCCCAACAGAGTACCATCCATTGTGCTCACGCGGACAGGCCGCCCTTCACATCTACCACCACGCAATCTTGGTACCAGGTGCATAGTACTCTCCGCCTGCGTAATATTATAGTCCGACACCGTGCGGCCATCTTCCAGCTGCGTGCCGCGAAAAAGTAATCGCTGCTGCCACATCGGAACGTCTTCAATGTTCTGGATCCTGACTTTAAGGCTTCGGATCGTGTCGGTCACATTAACGCCTTCCAGGGAGACCGATTTCCCAGTCATAGTCTTGACGCAGATAGTCATCCCAGCGCTGTTCGTGGTTTCTCTGCCATGGCCTGGTCGTTCAGGGGCAGGACATGCCGTGCTTCGTGAGAAGTACTGATAAAAATCCCGTAACCTGTCCCGAACAATTGTGAATCTTGACTGGCCTGCCATGGATGCCCCTAGATCGTCTTGCACTGGTGATTCTGGCTGCTCTGCTGCTGATGCTCGTGGTTCTTCTTGCAGTGATGATGTTTCTGTTTGTTCTGACACCGACGACTCAGATTGTCCTGGCGCTGATGATCCAGACTGCCCCAGTGATGCTGTCTCTGTTTGTTCTGGCACCGATGCCACTGTTTGTTCTGGCGCTGATGATCCCGATTGCTCCAGTGAGGCTGTCACAGGCTGTTCTGGCACTGACGCCACTGGTTGATCTGGCGCTGATGATCCAGATTGCTCCAGTGATGCTGTCACAGGTTTTTCTGGCACCGAAGCCACTGGTTGTTCTGGCCCTGATGATCCAGATTGCTCCAGTGATGCTGTTCGAGGATGTTCTGGCTCTGATGCCACTGGTTGCTCTGGCGCTGATGATCCAGATTGCTCCAGTGATGCTGTTCGAGGTTGTTCTGGCTCTGATGCCTCTGGTTGCTCTGGCGCTGATGATCCAGATTGCTCCAGTGATGCTGTTCGAGGTTCTTCTGGCACTGACGCCACTGGTTGCTCTGGCGCTGATGATCCAGATTGCTCCAGTGATGCTGTTCGAGGTTGTTCTGGCTCTGATGCCTCTGGTTGCTCTGGCGCTGATGATCCAGATTGCTCCAGTGATGCTGTTCGAGGTTGTTCTGGCTCTGAAGCCAGTGGTTGCTCTGGCGCTGATGATCCAGATTGCTCCAGTGATGCTGTTCGAGGTTGTTCTGGCTCTGATGCCTCTGGTTGCTCTGGCGCTGATGGTTCATGCTGTTCTGGCACTGGAACTGCTCCAGGCTGTTCTGGCAGTGCTGGCTCGCGCTGTTCTGGCGCTGATGGTCCCGTTTGCTCTGGCAGTGACAACGATGCTGTAGCGAGGCTGACGGCGCCTTCATCTGGTTCTTCTGACAAAACCTCGGCTGTGCTGCCAGCTTCGGCCGGATGATGATCGGCCACGGCGACATCTTCTGATGGCATTGCAGTGTTGCGGTCTGCTCGTGCATCGGGTTCGGCGAGCTCGTCTAATTCGTCAGCAGTTGGGTTCGCTAATACTGGCACCTCACCTTTGTCGCCCTCGATAATGCGATAGCGCACCTGGTGCTGGTTGCGAAACGTGTTTGCTTTGCCAAGCCCTTCCAGCAAGCGCTTGAGGATATCTCTCGCTTTTCCTTGCAATGCCTTGGAGTCAACATCGTGCGCTGAACCAGCTTCACTCCAGCGAATTTCACTCAACGAAAAACTTTCGTAGGCGTGCGCAGAAGATACTGCACCCGCATGATTACCTGCATGTTTTTTTATTCATATTTTCCAGCTGGTGCACAACGACACTGTTCCTGCGCCATGCATCATCTTGAAACTTCTATGCATATGCCACTACAGACTGGCCTTTCCATTCTTATTTACCCGCAAAAGAAACGCCCCCAACATGAAACTAACGAAGGCTTGGGCTCTGGTATTAAAAATGCGATCAAACAGGAAATATTCCACGACGAGCATCTATCGTATCGTTTGCCATCGGCGCTTGCTGTAGTGCGTAGATGTTGGTAGTGAAAGAACTCCATGTTTTTTTCGAATCGAAATTAACGTAAAGCAATAATTGAGATTCCCGGGCAGAAAAGTTTTTCTCTGACGTGTGAAATGGCCCTATCATCCAAAGAAAAGCCACTGACTTATAATCAACAATCACAAACATTCTTTCATGCATACCGTCATCTCCACTTGGCGATAACTCATCCATTCTGAAGCGTCCTCGGCAGAGAATTCTGGAGAAAACAAACTTGCGAATGGTTCGGCGATTTTGCGGTACGTCTACGCTCTGCGTAAGTTCCTCCGCCGGAAATTTCCCGATGTCATCGAGTAATCTGCTGATGAACGACAATCCTTTTGCTTCCAAAACTTCTCTTCGAACAGCCGGTGAAACCAACGCCAAGAGAGCCGGAATCGCGATGACCACTGGACCGAGAGATTCCGGCGCGTTCTGATCGGAAACTTCCGTGCTTCGAGACCCCAGATCGACTTTGATATAGCGTCCGTCCTTGAGGGACTCCAGCTGCAAAGCTGCCGACACCGCTTCGCCTGCCGTTTTACAATGCGAGGAGGCCGTTTTTTTGGAGGAAAATCGTGAGTGCAACGGATCTTTGTTGCGATCGACGGCTCCCCCGCTGGCACTAGGATGTTGGACGGAGCTTAGATCAGAAGACAACTTCAAACTTCGCGATGCGCTCGTTTCAATGTGCGACTCCGCGAACTGATTCAGCTGCGTGAAATCCAGCTCGAAAGACACTTCAGCGAATTCTCGCTTTTCTTTCCCACTGATGTTTGCTTTTCGTGCTATCGCCTCGTCCACCAATGTCTTTAGAGCATCGATCTCATCATCGTGGAGTAGCATGTTGTGGATAATGTCGCCGGGCGAGGACATAGAAAGTTCGCTACGCTCCGATGAAGGACTACAACGGTATTCAAGACATTTGTCGTCTTCATTGTTTCCGACCACGCTACCACTTCCTGAGTAAAGAATCTCATTGTCGCTTTCCTTACTTATTTTCTTCGCCTCGTCCTCCCACCTTCTGATGGCTTGCGAAGAAGCATTCTGCAGAGGGCCGTCCCCATCTAAATCGCACACTCCGTAGACTGACATCACGGTCTGAAAATTGTTGCAAGTGGCAACGCTCATGCTCTGTTTGTGACTGGTGACCCACTGTGCTGCCTGCAGTTATTTCGGAAATAAATCAGAGAGCAATTTTATCTCACCATTGTGCTATCGTGCACTGCCTCCAGAAAAGAGTTTGCTACATGTGTTGCTCTGCGCTGAAATGCAGTCTCAGGATGAGGGCATGGAGATGCACACACAATGTATTTACACATCACGAAAAATATCCTGTATTTATGATTCAGATCCACAGCAGCCGACAAATTTTTACCTCCTTCCAAGCATCCTCTTCCTCATCATCCATGCTGCTCTGTAGTGCGTCATCATCCACGGATGGCGATGGCTCATCTCCATCAGAGTCAATGCTTGAAGTGTAGACCTGCACATCATGCCTTTTCTCCGCTCTTTGGAGATAGTTGCTGCTTTGCAAGAAAAGCTGGCGATCTTTGTGCCGTGTTCTCTGGAGCGGCTTAGTAGCATCCAATACGGTGGTCCCAACACTGGCTATCGTCATCCTGTGATCAAGATCCGCTCCAGATTCTGCCTGCGAGATTAGAGCAGAATCCGCAAACCGAGAATCGCGTGGAGAATCGCGATGTGCACTGCTTGCAGGCCGTACACATCGAAATTCCAGAGTCAGACTTGCGGAGATATCAGTAGGTCTGTCTTCATCTTCCGACCCTGAAGAATTTTTGCGCCGAGATTCCACCATTGAGTCCTTGCCAGAATGAAAGCTCCCGGAGTCCTCTGCGCTACTTTCCGGTAGATGCTGAGTCATTTGCTCCTCAAACTCCCTCCACAAAAGCGATGCAAACAGATGAACGAGGCGGTCCCCAACAGAGTCCGGATACTTCAGAAGAGTGAAACGGTGCGCCGTGGCAACTATCTTGAGATGAATGTGTTTTGGAAACGGCAACCAGAATTTCGCTGCCACCATCTCACCATGCACCAGTTGCGACACACCGAACTCGTCGATAGCTTTTTTCATAACTCGCACCCCTGCATCAAAACAATTGCCAAGGCTTCTCAAAATTGCATCTGACTTGTTTCGCTTTGGTGCAGATAGCTTAGGGAGACTAGTCGCCCTCTTTGCGACGGTAACGCTCTTCAGACCCGACATCAGGACGTCAAGCAGATCCCAACTTTCCTTTTTGTAAGAATTGAATATGTGAAATTGCAAGAGCTTGGGACGCGGTGGAGTTGTGGGTGGAACTATCGCGGAAGACGGCTGCCCGGATGATCTCGGAACTGGTGGAGGAGGGTCTTGCTGCTGGGTGCGAGAACAGGAAGATGGGCAGAAAAATAATGGCAGGAGCGAGCCAGTTACAATCGCGGCGAGCAATGCCACAACAATGACCGCTATCAGCAAAACGTTTGAACATGACACTGCTGCTTCGTCTCGTGGACCGGCGAGAGACACGGCCGATATATTTTGGCTGTGTAAAGACGGGCCCAGCTTGCTATGCTTGTTTTTCCTGTTTTTCGCATTCTTCCCTCGAGATACCTGCGGACTGGAGAAATGGCTGTCTTCGTGTGACTCACCCGCGTTGACGTGGACCTGGGCCACCAACTCTGCATCAGCCACATTTGTATCATCGGATGTTGACGCATGGGGATCACTGGAACCAATAGGCGCATCTCCGTTTTGCGATGCAGCTCGCTTTGCAAATGCTGAAGGACTGATTGAGTGGCTTGAGAGGATAGTGTGGGAGATCGAGCTGGCAAGAAGGGTGCGATCTCCGCATTCACGTCTGAACTGATCTCTTCGTCATGGAGCAATCCTGCATGAACACCGCATGTCTGCCTGTGAGAAGATCTGTTGCACGATGAGATTATCGTGCCCTCCTCGGAAATCGTGGCAAGACGCTCTGCATCCAGATGCGGATGTTGCACGTCAGCAGTCTGGAGACCTGTGGCCCGTGAGCAAGTCGGTATTTCTTCACTTGAACTCTCGACATTGCGCTCGACCCTGGTCTCGTCTGTAGCAAGTTTCTGCTGAAGATCCACAGAGGAAGCCGGACTTGAGTGTCCACCCAGCTGTGATTGGATCGTCTTGTGGATATAATCGATATCGACCTCCGGCAAGTTTCGCACGTCTCCGGTGGATACTTGCGAGGCACCATATCGCGTCAATTCCATTAACAAGACGATGTTGAACCGCTGATCGGGGTCGTGATTGAGGCATCCTCGTATCAGCCTACAATTCCAGTCATAGATGAGCCTCTCTTCGTTCTCACTTCCATCTAGCTCAGGAACACGAGTTTCATCACCTGTTGCTGTTGCGCCGGCGGCTTGGCTCGCGAAATATTCCGGAAATGCAGCCTCAAACGAAGGAAGATCAATCTTAGTTCTGAAATCGACCATGTTTAAGAGGAACCGCTCCAGACCTTGCTTGCAGTACCGCTCAAATGGAGTGTAACCCAACACTAATCGATGTAGGACTGCTCCCATGGACCAGACATCCGCACTTTTTCGAAGCAAGAGCTTCTCGGAATTTGCCTGATGAGCACTCTCGGGCGCCATGTACAGAAGCGAGCCGGTCCGGCTTTGGAGAGTAACGTGAGATACGCCTGTTGCCAAACGTCGCGCAATTCCCAAATCTGCGATCTTGATCTTGACATTCAGGTACTTCTCCAGTATCGCTTCTGGATCTTCGCAGTCCGCTTGCCCGTCGCGCTTTGGGAAAAAGACAAGGAAGTTCGCCGGTTTGATGTCTAAATGAACAATATCACGCTTGTGCAGAGAATTGACTCCAATGCTCATTTCACGCATGATGTGGTTGATCAAACGAGCAGGGATCCTGTTACGTGCCGCGGCTCGTCCTTTGCCTGATACAATACAGAGTTTGTTTGGAGAATGCTAACATATTATGATCCCACAATCTAGCGTTCGATAATCATCCGATTCAGAAAAAGTGAGGATAATCACACTGAATTCCGTTTCACACTGAATCTGCTATGATAAATTGTACTGTCTCTGTCGGTGGTCTCGATTTCATGACCGAGCTAGATTATCCGGTTGTCCTTTGCACGAAAGAGAAAAAAAATCCCACCCGCCCGGCGTAATAGCCGATGATTGGAAACGCTGACCTATGAACATCAATTGAATACCTGCTCCTCTGCTACGGAGATCTCGTCCAACTCGAATTGCGCACCGTAGCAGCTCGCGCCGCAGTTTTTTAAAGAGCGCTTCGAGATCACAATCCGCCATCTCCAAGAGAATATAGATGGCGAGATCGTTAGGAAACTCGATCCAATCAATCATCCTGACGACGCCGGCATCCTCAGGCATTGTCTGTAACAACCGACTCTCGCGGACAAACAGTGCATACTCCTCGGGGGACGCGGCACGTATCACCTTCAAAGCGAAAAACTCGAGCGTTTCCACACATTGAACTTTAAAAACGAACGCCGAACCGCCCTCGCCAAGCTTTTGGAAAACCTGAAAATGCAAAAATGACCATTCGCAACGTGATCGCGCCTCGCTGGAGACACATGTTTTTCTCTAGAAAAAGTTCCTCCTGATGCGCCTGAGCGGCCTGGACGATTGACATGCACTCTGCCAATATCCAGCTAAATTGGATTGTATGCTAAATTGGATGGTGTATACTGTGTAGAGCGTTCATATCTGGATCTCATCTGAGTCTAGTACTCCAAGTCAGTAAAAAACCACCATCAGCTTGGAAAAAGAATCAGATCGCCTCGTACAACTGTGGCAGAGAGTTTGAATTCGCGGACTTACTGAAGTGACTAAATTAGTACCTGGTATCTTTTGCCACACAACTCGGTGAAGACAGGATGCTCCGGCTCGGCATCTGGCACATCAGATGTGAAGGAGTTCATCCAATCTGTACCGGATGAAGCTGCTGAGTCCGCACTGCTCCCTACATCGCTTTTTTCATCAACCATGTCTGCTAAGGGGCCGGAGTCACAACGATTCGTCGTCAAGAATGGCATACTGCGATGAAGAGGTTGTGGATCTGAAGATTGATTCTCACCGCTATCCCGATTTCGCTTTTCATCCACGACATCGCAATCTAGGAGCTCTTCGTTGTACTGCAATACTGCTGAATCGTTTTCGCTCAGTTGCGAAAGTGGATCCTGAGGCATCTCTCTACACCCTACACTCGGAGTAGGAAGACGGGCTGCGTCCTGTGCCTGATAGTACGATAAAGGTCGAGCACTCTCGCCAGACGAAGCAGATGGACCCCTCTTGTGACTATCCATCATCGTCGTCGTGGCGGATTTGGTTCGGTCTCTCTTCCTTTGGAGGTCAAAGCACAAATTTTCTGGTATGGGAAAATCGTCAACAAACTCTATCGAGCGGACTTCAAAGGGATAATTTAATTCGGGTGTCGTTGCAGTTTGGAGCAGACAACGTGCTCGTGCCCTACGGGATCGGGCTATGTCGTATGTAATACATATAACGAAGATCTAGAAACAGAAGAAAGAAAAAAGATATAGATATGTTTTGGTCTGAGCGATGCTGTTGCCGAATACGACGTATGCAACAGAAGAAACCGGCCCTCGTAACAAAGACATGAGAGGACAAAGAAAATATAATGCCAATCCTTTATGCGGATGGATGTTGATAGACTCCTCTCCAAAATACTACTTGAGCCTTTGCAACCCAATACACAATGCTGCGTAGATTTTTGGAGGGCTTGGAGAACGCCTCAGGGGAGAGATAGAATAGACCACTTCCGGAACGGTCAATGTACTGTATTAAACGATGTCGACTGGCTGTATTTGGGCACTCGTCGTAAGAGAAGGACTATGAAACACTAATTCGCAATCCTAGGCTGCGATCTATAAATAACTTGCAAAATAATAGCTACGCTAAGTCCACTGGTTGATTTCTGTCCACTGTCGATTCAAATATAAAAATATCATACTGACATAGTCCATTGTCGATTCAAACATACAAATATGATAATAGCATAAAAATCCAGGATCCAAAACGAGAAAACCAATGGCTGTTTATCTTTGTTCACTATAAAACGATCATGCAGAAGAAAAAACTAGCAGACACATATTACACACTTTGTTGTACAAAATCAAAAAATGCTATTTTAATTCGATTATCTGAATTCCATCTACCATCGTACCACTACAATCATTGAATCCTGCGAGTCGCGAATGAATCATTTTGGATGATCGTTTTTTTTTAGCTCAATGAGAGAACAACCCACAATGCTACGCATTGTCAGACACAATCGCAAGGCAATGCGCTTGCTGATAAATCAAAAGAGCCATAAATCATCGCCGCCAGACACTTGCAAACACAATGAGCCCGAATTTCAGATTGAATGAATCAGATCATCTGCCCGTATCTATGCATGCCACTTATATGAACCGCCAGCCTCGTGATAGCCGTATCCTTATACTATGAGAAATTTTAATACTATTGGGCCCTGCCTATTCTAATTAGATGCGCCCACGCTGCAGTCCTTGCATTACCAGAAAAGAGCTGTGCCTGTGTTGCTGAGCTGTGCCTGCATTGCTCTGCTGTGCTTGCATTGTTGAGCTGTGCTTGCATCGCTGGGCTGTGATTGTGGTGATGAGCTGTGCTTGCATCGTTGGGCTGTGCTTGTGTTGATGAGATGTGCTTACGTTGCTGTGTTGTGTTTGCGTTGCTGCGTTGTGCTTGTGTTGCTACGCTGTGCTTGCGCTGTTGCGTTGTGCTTGCACTGCTGCGCTATGCTTGCGTTGCTGCAATGTGCTTGCGTTGCTGGAATGTGCTTGCGATCCTGCGTTTTACATGCATTGCTGGGCTGTGCTTGCGTTGCTGGGTTGTACTTGTGTTGCTACGTTGTGCTTGCGTTGCTGAGCTGTGCTTGTGTTACTTGGATGTGTTTGTGTTGCTGGACTGTCCTTGCATTGCTGGGCTATGCTTGTGTTTTTGGGTTATGCTTGTGTTCTTGGGTTATGCTTCCGTTGTTGAGTTGTGCTTGCGTTATTGGACTGTGTTTGCGTTGCTGAGCTGTGCCTGTGTTACTGAGTTGTGCTTGTGTTGATGAGTTGTCCTTGCATTCTTGGGCTCTGCTTGTGTTGCTGGGTTGTGCTTGTGTTGTTGGATGATGCTTACGTTGCTAGGTTGGGCTTGAATTGTTTGGATGGGTTTGCATTGCTAGGTAGTACTTCAATTGTTGGGCTGTGCTTCCGTTCTTGGGTTCTGCCTGTGGTGATAGCCCATGCTTCCGTTCTTGGGTTATCCTCTCATTGGTGGGCTGTGTGTGCGTTCCTGAGCTGTGTTCATCTTGCTGAGCTGTGCCTACATTGCTAAGCTGTGCTTGGATCTTGAGGATGTACTTCTGTCATATTTGCGTTACTAAGTTGTATTTGCATTGTTAGGCTCTACCCGTGTTACTGAGATGTGTTTCCACTCTTGCGCTGTATTTGCATGGCTGAGGTATGTTTCTGCTACTAGATGATGCTTGTGTTGCTCACCTAGCCTCTACTTGCGCTTTTGAACTGCTCTTAGACGACTATCTTCTCCTGACCTCAGTGCTATACCTTTCTACTCTAAACTTTTATTTACCTGCATGTTCAGCTGCCGCTGGCTATTGCTAAACTGTTTTTTATACTGCCAGTCTGTACTGCTAGCACTCTATCGCCCTTGATAACTTTCAACCCTAACTACTAGTTTTCGCCCCCAACTATAAGCGTATACAAGATGAAGCGGAGAACACCGTCAAGCACAGCTATATATCGAAATTGCGTTATGTGAGAACAGAGAACCAACTGTTGTTTTTCAAAATCACGATGTTCATAATTTGGAAATCAAAAGATCTTTTTCTGACCGTGTCTTGAGCACCGGCCTAAACCACATTTTGAAAATATCGATCAATAGGGGGAAATTCGGGATCTTCGAAAATGTGACCTATCTAGATATGCGACACAGCGATTTCCTGGCCCGAGGATGAAATGCGATGAATTTCAACGTGATTTGATTGGAACAAAACATTTAAACCGACTAAAAACAGTACTACAGACATCACCACTATACAAATCATTACAGCTCCTTCTAACGCATATCATCCGTCAAAACTGCTTGCACTACTAAACGGATTTTCAAAATCGCAAAACTGTCAACAAAACTTACGAACCAATACTCTATCATCTTGGAGATGTGAATGCGAGTACTCACAGATGTGAATACCTAATAATGCTGCCTACAGCGCTTCTCTATCTGCAAATCCGGGCAATATTTCTCGATTATTTGTCACCGTTTGGAAATATTCTGATTCATAACATCATCGCACATATTACCGACTTTTCACATGTTCTCGTCCGCCTGGTCTGGTCCCTCAGCTTGAAATACGATCCAATCTGTAGTCACAATCTCTGCACACACATTTATTGCTTGCAAAACTTGCTCGCCAAAAATACCGAAACTAAGAGCTCATTGACAAAAATACCGAAACTAAGAGCTCATTCAATTTCAGTTTACTAGTATAGCCACATGCGTCAGACGCCTGGCCATCTTCTTAGAAATAATTTCACCCTCCCTCTTCTCACACCCAAGCATCGACCGTTCCGACGTATTAAGCAAACCAAACTGATGCGCGCCATCACCCACCGTATGCATATTATTCGTCCCCACACTCCCGACATTCCGCGCAATTGAATAAATCGTCCTCACTGCGTCCGTGATAATATTGCTGACTGCATCCACATGCATCCTCGCCGGAAAAGACAGTCTCGCTAGTTGCACTCCTCGTACCGCTTGCTTCGCTTTGTCTTCTGCTCTGATAGCCCCTTGCGTCGACGTCGCTGGGACGGTCGCGTACACCAGCCCATTATCTTGCCCGAAACTCACGCAGGGTTTGAAATACTGCGGATGTGCGCAAATAAGATCGACGAATGTTTGTGCCAACCGCTCAGGAGGCAGAACAGCGGGTGAATACTCTGGGGCTGTTTTAGCATCATCGGTATGGGGGCTTGGAAGATTGAAGGAGAACGTTGGACTTGTAAATCCGATCGCTGCTTCCTCCGGCGTGACGAATGCCAAAGGCATATAGCAACCTCCATTATACCTCTTCACCGCATTTTGCAAGACCTCTCCCATGAGTCTTGCGTTTTGGTAGGCTTGCTGGCATCGGTCCTCGACACCCTCGTGGGTTTCTAGGAGAACCTGCATCTGGTCCACCGTTGCGAAACTATCCAGCAGATCGCCGGTTTTCTCGATTTCCTCGACAAGTGTACTGTGTTCGAGCATCCGAAGCTTTTTCGCGTGTTCATTTGCAACGAGAGAGCCTGCAGTTGTTAGACCACGTGAGATGCTCTTGGACATACTCATAAATGCGATTGCCGGTATCCCCGCTGCTTCAACTTTTTGCAGGATGTTCGAATTTGGGGCGAATGTCACATCCAATAAGAGCAAGACCTCTTCATCTGGTGCGATTTCAGAGTCTGACTTTCTGCCTCTTGCTGTTCGAAAGTCTCGGAGTTTTTCTGCAATTGCTGCGACGTCGGGAACTCTCATGTCCGGGTTCGTTGGCACTTCAAGGAAGAGAACTGTGATCTTGCTATCATGATCTTTTTCCTTTTCCTCATTGTCTATCGCCGTTACTTTTTCCAGCGTTCCGCAAATGCTGTCCTCGAGTGTTGTCGATAAGCTGTCGTTCGGGCCCCTTGGTATCTCGAATGTAAACTTGCGGAGTCGGTCTGAAGACTTTTCTTGCAATAAATCCACCAATTGGCTGCAGCCTCCGTACGCAGTCGTGCACATGATAACGTCAGCACGTGAATTCGGTCGAGCAAGAAGGGCAAGAAAGAGCGTGCTGAGAGCTGGGAGTCCCGCTGAGAAGACTAATGGGAGTAGAGGTTGTTGAAAATTGAGCGGGTGCTGCGTTTTTTGATGTTTGCGTGTCGAGACGTGTGCTGATTTTGGCAAACAACTGTTTTCGACTGGAGAATTCGCGTCGTCCATTCGCCCAGACCCAGTTGCAGCTCGAAATCTTGTTGCCATGTCCTCACTTTCCGGTTCATCATATTCGTGTGCCGGTCTGTTCACCAACTGTTCGACACGAGCAGTAAACTTTTCTAATTCGGCTTTTGGGAGATACTTACCGTGCAGCACCGTCTCGCGACTTGCAGCTTTCGCTATTTCCATTTTCTCACCCAGAAGGTCAGCTGCAATCTTCATATTGCTGTCTACTTGTGGATCTGCACAAAAATGCTGTGGATTCGGCACAGATGATTCCGCTGCACGACTCTCCCTAGGATTTGCACAGAGATCCTCTAACATCGATTCGGCAACGGGCGTGGTTATTGGCATAGCCATTCGTTTCCGAAGCGTTAGAATATCGGCCGGACAAATTTTGTTCGGGTTTGAAATGTACAGCAGATGCGGGGCGACGATTCCATCGATTTTGCTGACTGCAGACGAAAGTGGATGGCTCGAAGAGAAATTTTTACTGTTCGATTCGTTTTGGGTTGGTCTTGATTCGCTGAGCGCTTGATTCGCTGCATTTTGATGCAGTAAGACGATGTCACCCTCCTTTTTCTTCGCGAGAATCTCATCGAGACACTCTTCCATGCTCCACTCATGCCATACCACGTTGCCTCCGTTGAGCGTATTCAACATCTGGGATAAATCCTCTTTGGCAAGTTTTCTTGCGCTCCTGTTACGCTTGCAGTCAGCATCAATAGTTCCAAAATCATCAATCACTCCCCACTTCTGCGCGCGACTTTTCGTTCCAAAGAAATCATCAAAATCGCCCACTAGATGCACCGTTTTCCCCTTGGCTGCCGGGAGCAGAACCACCGAAATAATAGGCATCGTGCTTGACGCGAACGTAAACGCATCGGTAAAAATGCTGCTGAAAAGATCACGGAAGTCGTTTTTGTGGTGCTCTCTACTAGAACGATCTAACTTCGCGGAGCTGCCGTTTTCAAACAAGTCGACTCCCACACGAGTTGATATCAATCTCGGAATATCATCTGGAGTCTTCGTACCAACCACTTCTCTGTAATCAATATGATCTTCCACCTTCTCTCCTCCCTGCCGACAACAATCCACTAAAACCATCTCCGCCAAAACCATCTCGAGTGTTGTCGACACGTTCGATGCCACTCTTAAATAATCTTCGGCATTTCCCAGATCCCGCAAATCCTGAGAAGAGATTTTCATATGAGCATCGGACCTCTGTTCGATGAGAGACTTGAATCGCTGCATGAAGCGCTCGCGACCTAGCAGGGCTTGATTATTGAACGTCGTCCCCCGCCATTCGTCTGGGATCGCGCTGAGAATCTGCGGCAGAGAACGTCTGAGGACGGAAGGCGCGGTCGAGGTGCCTGAGAAATGAATTTTTTTGTAAAAGACTGTTTTTCGATTTTTTTGTAGAAAAACCAAGTGAGTGGAGACAGGACTGGGGTGAGTAACAAAGGCAGGGTTTGGAAATGCTAGTTTTGGACTTATGGATTGCAACTTAATATCAAACAATATTTGTTATACTGCAGGCTAGAGATAAACGAGGGGGAAAACAATTAGTTACATATGGTGGGAGTGGGTCCGTGCTATTTATTGTGAGGGAGAGGATGAAGGATGGACAGTTGTGAATCTGGAAATTGGACACCTCAGCAAATATAAGGAGAGTTGTGAATGAAGTGGGTCAGATTTTTATAAGCATGGGAAATCATGTCTAGGAACAGGGGGAGACAATGCAACTCTGAGGGATGATTGAGTTGGGGGAGGTCGTATCTGCAAGAGTAATATCTTTGCACATGGAGAGTCTTAACTCTCACTTCTGCAAATTCCATAATAACCTTTTTTACGCTGCCTTACGAGTGGTGACGTGACTCGGATGAGGCTTCTTTGCCGGCTTGAGACCGCGGTTGCCATGTTAGTGTCTAATATTTGCACGGAGCTCGAACTATCACGAAATTAATTACTCAGATGGCAAAAATGACTCTGCTAGTTCCAAATCTTGACCTACATGTAGGCCCTCTGATTTACAACGCTTGAAAAATTGTCACGTATGTCTCATCGATGTGAGAGAGAAACAAAACCCGTGCTCTGATTTCAGTTAATCAGCTGCGATAATCCACCTGTGTACAAGAAGGTGGAATAGATTTCTGCGAGGCGACACGATTAAAACCCTCACAAAAACCTCAATCTTCTCCGAACACTCCAACAGACCGACTCTGTATCTGTCGCTCGTCTAAAGAACTCTGTCTCTTTCGTGATGGCAAATTACAACATGTCGTACTCAACCATAAATAACGTTCTTGCATTCTGTATGAATAGTTGATGCTCCTCAATTTACCTAGTGCTCCTGAATGCTCAATACTAACCTGCGCTTTCTGCTCCGCTTCTGCTTTTCTTGTACCACTGTTTAATATAGACAATCCAGTGGTCGGTAGATTGTGTGGCTGATCTCATGTGGGATGGTGTCGTGACCTGCTGCGTGAGTGTGGACTTAATATCAATGGTTCAGACACTTCACACTACTCTTCGGTATAGTACCGCGTGATTCAAACTAGACCGAAGAGGACCGCAGTTAGAATTTATTTCTCCGATGTATTTTTCTCACATTTGTCATTCTGGCGCAACCAATCGCTCATCTCATCAATTTTCCAGATGTACTTTGGCTTATCCGGTGTATCAGACGTATCCAACGCTATCTTCTGACCGTCGTTGAAACATGAGTGTATACCGTACTCCTTTTCCTTTTTCAGCCTCCAGTTTTCACCTGTAAGACAATGCTTTACTGAGTTCGGGGAGTGTCTCGGATCATCGGGATATTCCCTCGCCATACGATACAATCGTGGCCGTGTGTTCCCTTTAGTATAGTCAGGTGTTTTAAACCCACCTCTGGCAATGGCCCAAGGTGCTTCGGCAGGAGCACCTTCGGCAGTTTTCCATTCAGGTATGCGCTCCAGATAGTTTTTCACAACATATCGATTTCGGTCAGACGTTGGCCACTGGTTAGCTTTTTGTGCTACAGCTTGAGAATCAAAACCCCAGTCTTCTTCTTTTGGATTCAGGCCGTCTGGTGTCTTACAGAGTGCGTCAACTAACTCCTTCTTGAGAAGCCAATCCTCCTCTTGTGTGGAATGCCATTTTCCGAGAATTCTGTGAAATAAATAATTCTTGGGACGTCCCTCCCACGCTTTGGGCCATTTTTCATTTTCCTCGAAGTCGATCTGCACGGCAGTTTCAGGGCCGCCGTTCCGGACGATGAAACGCACCTCTGGACAGGGATCTCCGTCTTTGAGTAATTCGGCGCGTTTCTCTGGTGTTAGCCATGAGGGAGCAATTTGGGTCGGAATCGCAACCCTAACTAATTTGAAGTTCAAATCCAGCTTTAACTCGACGCCGCTTTTCTGAGGCTTCTGTTCCGAGAGAAGCGCATTCAACGGCTCATCGAAATCCAGAAGTCGGTCACTCCCACCGTCTAGCAAATAGAATCGCGGCGCTTCTACAGGTACTTTCAACGCCCTCGCGACCTCTATTCGTAGGGACCGCACATTTCGGGTGTCTCCTGGCTTGACAATGACTTTAACGTTCTGAAATCCATCGCACTTTTTATCATCCTCGACACTGGATTTTTCGCAAGAATGCCGAAGCCCTATTTCACCACCATAGAACTGGTGTAGTCGCAGGCCCTTCACCTTCGGATAATCTCTGGAAAAAACATGTCCGACCAAACCTGACCCCGTGTTCGGAAGAAATTCGTTGGATTTGTCGAGCAAGGAGTGAGCGCACGAACCTTTTGGAAGACATTGGAAGGCTTGCTGCTCCACAGGAATTTTTGTTTTCGCGAACAGAGCGCTTTTGAAATCCTCCCACTTTTTGTTTTTAAGCTCATCGTTTAGCGACATCGTGTCTGGAGTTAACTCTAAGACGATCTCTTCCTTCGCCTCGGTGGCGGGTTCTTCTGTCTGTGGTTGTTCTCCTGTAGTTTCTGATGCATCGGAGCCCTTCTCACCTTCAGGGGGCCTGGATTTTGATATTCCTGGTTCTAATGTACCGGATTTCGTGTCAATCGCCGCTGTTGCTGCTGCTGCTTTGCCTTCTGGTTCTAATGTACCAGGTTCCATTGCAATCGCCGCTGTTGCTGGTTTTCCTTCTGGTGCATCGGGTTCCACTTTATCCGCAGCTGTTCCTGTTGTTATTTCTAAAAACGAAGCTGATGCAGCTTTCTCATCTGGTTCCTTTGCTGCACCGGAGTCCGCTTCCTCTTCTTCTGTTGTTGTCGCTGCTTCCTCATCTGTTTCTTTTTGTGCACCGGACTCCACTTCATCTTCTTTTGTTGCGGCTGGCTCATCTGGTTCTTCCTCTGCACTGGATTCGGAACCTGTTGCTTCAGAAGGTTCTGCTTCTGCTTGATGTGATGCAGTGGCGTCTGTCAATGGTTTTTTACTGCATATTAAAGACCATTAAGAATATCATGCGCTCTGCCTTGCTCGCCATGCACATAGGAATCATTTGTACCAGAGCAACTCGTCAGTCACGTGAGACACTGATGGAACTCTTCACTACAACTGTAAGCAAGCAATATGCTGAGTGCTAATTTCGCAATAAGAAAATGATCAATTAATTTATAGACTCAAGTTTATTATATCAAAATACCAGCCTCGACAATTTTGTTTTCCTTTTTCGTCTCAACTATATCTGACAGCTCTTTGTCTCCGGCATGAAAGAAAAATTCCTTTATATTTTTCTGTTCTGGGAGTGGGATAATATTTTGGTTGCCCTGCTCATTTGGCAACTCTGCCACCAGGGTTACAAAATCAATCGGAATTTTTGCCTTTTTCTTGGGGTTTGCGCTTCTGGAGGTTTTTTCCTCGTACGCTTTGATTATCTGGACAGCGGAGGCGACACGAAATTTCAATTTGTCTTCTTCGGAGAGATGCCCTGGCGGTTTTTCCTCAAGTGCGTGTTTTTCCGCTGCTTTCATCGTCTTTGTGAAGGAAACTTGAGAGTCCATCTCAAGATTCTTCATTTTCAACCTGGCTAATCCGCCTTTATTTTTCTCATCCTCGTAGACTTTATAGGCCTCCTTTGCCTTTGAATGCTGTTTCTTCCAGGCTTTCAACGACTCAGAATCGTCTCTCCAACTCTTCACTCTCTTCATAATGGTGACAAACGACTTCACAGCCGCCTTAAAGGCTTGTGGATCGTCCTTCTCTCCTTTTGTAGGCAAATATTTCTCGAGCGAGTCCTTGCACTTACGGTGGCTCTCGGGGTCACCATACGGAGCAAACGCTTTTTCAATGGCCCGCTTTATGCGTTCTGTGGCGATTATAATTGATAAGGATTAAGGAATATCATTGATAGCTATAAATTGAGGATCTTTTGGTGATGAAGATGTAGCTCTACTACTTGTTATAGTAGACAAAAGATGAGCATCCGATAAATATATCATAGACAAATGTCGGCAACCCTGTCTACAAAGGGCTCATCGGCGATATGAAGAACGCCAGATCGAGTGGATGCAACAAAGACACAAGTTCAAATTTTCGTGTACCTTTTGCTGGCAATTCGTTTTCTGCTTTGACTGCTGCATCTATTTCTGCTTGTGCTGCCTTGGCTTCTTTTTTGGTCTTTTTCTTCTCCGCGTGTGCCGCGTCTGCATCAATTGTTATTTGATTCACGTGATGAGCGATCCAGAAAAACGCACTCCTTGATATAACAAGCAGTAAAAAATCTCCAGAAGAGGAGAAAATTCTCCAATAAATCTATAATTTACATTCAACCTTTCTCCAACAATCATTCTCGACAACTGGACACAAAACGACTGTCATCATTCTCGACAACTGTCCCAATATTTGCATTATGCCAATCCCATATTCATGACCCAACATGTTGTGTTATGTTCATGATTATCTGACAAATATCACCAATAATCAAAATCATCAGATGTGAATATACTAATTGCATTTAGTACAGTACCTCCTTGCTTCTTTGTTATCACCTCATTCAGCTTCTGACTGAAGAACTCCAAAACGTTCTTTTCGAGGCGTGTCTTGACGCCTCCTTCTTCCACTGGCATCTTTCCTACGAGTCCCACAAAATTCAACGTCCATCTTGATGTGTACCTATTTTTCGGGTTAATTCGGGATTTAGCCATTGATATCATACATTGCTTTTAAGTTTATAGGTATTAGCAGTGCAATATTTCTGTAAATTAATTTTACGAAGCGGATTGCTCATGTGTCTATATGTCTGTACAAGTAATCGGAGCATAGACTGGCTGACTAGCTCATCTGAACTGCTCATCAAAAAACAGCCAAACCAAAGCAATTTACTCTATGCTTTCCCACTCTTTGATGACTTGTACTGCGCAGGCCACCCGAAACTTCAATTTCTCCTCCTCAGAAAGACCACCCTTTTTGGATCCTGCTGGTAATAATGTTTCTAGGGAGGCATCTTGCGCAGCCGTCATCATCTTCGTGAACGTGTTCTGTGCGTCATCTTTCAGGTCGTCGACCCTGTCGTGGGAAGATGTCAGCTCCTTCAAGCGGCTTTTGTTGCCATTTTTCGTTTTATAACTATTATGGGCTTTTTTTGCAGCTTCATGTTGGATCTCCCAAGATTTTGCATCTTCTGATTCGGGACCGTCTGATTTAAAAATCTTCACCATTTTGAGAATTGCGACGTAGTTCTTGACGGCGCTCGCTAACTTCTCAGGCTTGGCTCTCTTGCCGACAGGGAGGTATTTCTGCACAAGAGGTTTGATGCTGTCATGGAAGTCTTTTGGCATGTCGGACTTCTTGGAATCGAACGGCTTGAACGCGTAGTCGACAGCCTCTTGGCAATTTTCTGAGTAGAGTTGGGTTGGGAATAATGACATCAATATTATCAAAGAATGGCGTGCTGCTTTAATTACTGAGTCAAAAACCAAGTGATGATGGAGGACAAGAATTGGAAAACTACGATTGTTAAGGGCATTTCAAGGAAGTTGGACACGGTGATTGTTGGGTAATAACATTTTTGTAAAGGGAGCCGCAGTATAGAAGGTAAAGGGCAAAGCCACGAATTCTACTTACTTTTTTGCCTACCTGTAATATTTTCCAGTATAAACAAATGAAAAATACTGGCAGACTTGGCGGTGAGACTTGTGAATCCCTCCTCGGAAAGTTTCACTGGTCGCGAGTCTGATCCATCAGCATCTGACAACTCCAGGTAAAAAGTAGACTCTAATCCCGCTTTATCTGCGACCTGTTTCATGGCTTTGTGCAGCGGTTTTTTCAAGGTACTAGGAGCGTCCTCTAAGACGACACGCGCCATTTCATAGGCAGTTTTGTCTTTCCTCCACCGCATGTCGAATTTTAGGGATGGTTTCCCCTCCGGCGATTTTAAGATTGCTTGAAGCCATGCTGCACGATCTCCAGTGTTGTCTTCAGCCTTGAGCCCAACCCTGCTGTCTCCAACCTGTTTCGTGTCAAACGCAAACAACTTGGCATCGTTGGGCCAGCTCCTGAAGTCGGTGTCTGTGGTGGAGAGTCTTTCCTTCTGGGAATCGAAGAACTTCTGGAAGGCCGACAAATCTGTGTGAAGCCGATGGAAGGAAAAGTCAAAAGTATCATGCGAGTAATTTTGAAAGAATCATCGGACAAACTACACTCTCTTTTGTCATGAATCAATCACAATGTAAACGAAAAGCGAGATGAGCACTCAGACAGAGCTGTACTAACACCAGTGTTATACTACCTAAATAAACTTATTGAAATCGAGAACAAATATTGTAAATACCCGTCACTCCAGCTTCCGTTTCTCCTGTGTCTGATTCATCGGATAACGAATCAGACTCTAGCTCTTCTCCTCTTCTGGCAGCTTCACCTTCAAAGACTAATTTCTCCAAATTTTTCCTCAAACCATCATTTCCCCCATCCATACTTTCTATGATAGATGGCTTCACCTTCATTTCCTTCTTCAGCTCTTTTACTAGTTTCTCGAAGTCCACATCTGGCGTGATGACATCAGAGGATCCTCCCAGCTCGTTCGACTTCGTATACAGCGTTTTCTTGTCCAAATCCTTGATGATTTGCGTCGCAAGAGCGAAACGCATCACATGGGCTTGTTTCTGTTGCTGCTCTAATTGGAAAGCTTTCTTTTTGGACGTATGTTCTGCCGATAAGCTTTCTTTGTCCTTCTTTTTTGCTTCTATGAACACGTCTTTCGTAGTACGCATCACACTCACGAAGGCCGCTGGAGACGTCCTCTTTTTTGCGTCGAGTTCCTCTTGGCTTTTCGGATACGTCGTTTTATCCGCTGGATTCTTATATTCGAGTGCTGCCAGGTCTGGATTCTTCGTGTAGTGTAGGACTGAAAATTTGAAGGGATCTTTCCGCACATCTTCCGTATTGCGATGGGTGAGCCATTCCGGTCTCAAGTTTACATCGTCCGCGTTCGAAGAATAGTATTGTTTTTTTGCTGTGGTATCCTGCGTCCGCCACAATTCCGCTTCCTCGCTGTCTCCAGTGGCTTTGTATGATGCGACGATTGCTGCCAATCCGACAAATTCAGCAACTGCCTCACTGAATTCCTCTTGGTGCCCGTTTTTTATTAAATTGAAAAAACTTCGCCGCGCAGTCCGCTGGGCGGGTGTGACGGAATTGGATTCTAGCTTCTTCTTCTGAGTGCACTTGAAGGTGGGAGGGACCTGGACTTCGACGGTCTTCGTAATACTCTTCACGGTGCTTCCTTTGCCCTGCTCTTTAATAGTCTCTTCTTTTTGCTCAGTATGAGCAGGCTGAAATGCGAGATCCGGAAGCTGAAGGTACTTCTTGAGATTTTTCATGAGCGGGGTCTCCTGATTGGTGGTCTCATCGATGACAAGTTTCTCGACAATGCCGAACAACGAACCTTTGTGTGAGGTAGCCTTTGCCTTCGAAGTGGTCTTGGCCTTGATTTCCTTGGCCTCGGTCTTGTACTTGGCTGTTGGGAATATGAGAATTACGTACATGCGTAATTTTCGTTCATCTGAGTATACTAGAAGATAAAATGTAGAATGCTACATTGGGTGCAGATTGACTTGCAGAATTATGCTTTAGGAGTAATAAGCAATCAATCTACCTAATTTTGTCTAGAATTTAATCTACCTGCTGAATTTGAGTACTGCAAACCAAGACTCGTTTTCTAAAACAAGTAATTACATTTGTGTCAAACTAAATTCTAGACTGTTATACAGAGTGTAATTATCCGTGTCAAACGAAATTCTAGACTGTTATAGGTTGTAGTACCTTTCACGATTTTGTCGAGCCCCTTGATCATCGTCTCCACATCCCATATAGTTGCTTGATGGCCGATTTGCAACCCAATCTTTTCCAGATGATTGAAGCAAGGATCTGGGTGACTTCTCGTCCCAAGAAATTTTCTCTTTGCCAATGGATTATTTTTGTCTTCGTCCTTTTTCGCTTCGAGGCCATAATGATACCATGGCAAATACTCTTTCTGTTTTTCGGAGGATGGATTATTGCAATTCTTTGCTGTGCGACCCCACACTCGATATAATCTGGGGATTTTTCTATCTTTTGTTCTCATCGTCTCTCCCTCTTTTACGACGAAGTACGGGAAGGTCTTGACATGATACTTCTCCTGACCGGGGATTTCCGCTTTAGTATTTTCATCTTCTGTGTCGCTCGAAGATGCTGACGCTGCACTATCGGTTGAAGATCCTTTGCCAGGTCCTATCGTTGACACAAATCCCCAATCTTGCATGTCTTTGGCGCTCGCCCTTTCCTTCCCACTCTCCAAGAGTGCCGCCAAAATCTCTCCGCCCAGTCCTCTTCGCTCTCTTTTACCCTTGAGGAATTTCTCTTTCCCGCCTAATGTCAGTGCTTCATCAAGTGTGAAGGCTGGCACGCCATCTGCGCCGAGTCTGCGTTTGTCCGGCGTGTGTTGATACGTCTGGTAGTCATGGTCGCTCCGGATGACAAATTGCACTTTATGATCAGGATCCGTGAGGAAGTGGAGTGCTTTTTCATCGGGTTTTGTGATGATGCTCTGGAGTCGCACAGCTCTTTGTTGTGCTGCATCCACCAGCTCCTCTTCCGCCTTCTTCTTCTCTTTTTTCTCCTTTTTCTCTTTTTTCTTCTGTTTCTTTGCCTTGTCACTGTCCTCGAGCTCTCCTTTCTTCCCTCCAACTTTCTCAGGAAACTCGGGCTTGCAGCACGCTCCACAAAAGCCTTCGGCCCCATCGATGCCATAATTCTTGGTCATAATCTCCGCAATCACACTACACTCGTCTTTTTTCGCCTTAGAGGTAACCTTGTCCTTTAATGCGTTCGCCGCTTTTAACGCTTTCCCTTTGAAGATAGTGCAATAAGGCTCCGTTTTGTGCTCGCAGCACTGCTCACACGCTTTGGAATGATTCATACCCTTCGGATCCGCTCGCGTGTACTTGCTGCAAAAGAACGGCTTCGCATTCTTCTTTTTTTCAGATTTGGCTTTCCCGAACTTCACAGGCTTGCCCTGTTTCTGCATCTTCTCGAAAACCGCGGGAGAGAAAACGGTGACACACTTGGCTGAGAGGATTAAAAATATCGACAATTAAAAGCAAGCTATTAATGGCTAAATAACCAACAAGACAACAAAAGTTTAGACTGCTGTAGTCTTTGAGTTCCTCTAGTATAGCAATGAGTGTAAACCATAATCAAAAAAATAGAACTTAATAGTATACTTGGTTTCGCCCTCGCTGCTTGTTCGGCAGCTCTTCTTTCCAGATCTGCTTTCTTTTGTGCCAGTTTGTCTGCCATTTTCTCCTTGAGCGTTTTTTTTCCCCCAGCAGCTCGTCTTGCGGCTCTCCTGGCTTCTCGTCTTTCTTCTTTTCTCCGCGCCTTCTTTGCTTTCCTCGCCGCTTTCTCTGCTGCCCGTCTTTGCTTCTTCGACATCTTGGGCTTCGGTTTCGCTGTCGGAATTTTTCAAAATTTCATTTCTAGAGCGTCTAGAGTCTGCTATAGAAGGGGCCCACACACTAGAACGATCATACTATTTACCTGTACAACTCACCAACCAAGTATATATAAATGACTGTAAAAAACCCTATTTACCTAGTATAAAAACATCGACTGTAAATAAAAGCTCAAGATTAATCAACTCTTATACGTCGCTGAATATGCCTCATCCACTGGTATGCGTCTTTCCCTGTCGTTTTATCCGCCCAGGTAATCACAATTTGCGTTGAGTCCCTGTATTCTGTGATCCTCGGATTTCTAAGGAAATATTGCGCACCTTTCGTACCCATGTCCCACGAGTCACCGCCCTCTAACGTCATCGTGTACCTGTGTTTGAGTGTTTATTGGAGTGTTGGTTCTGGAGTGGGAGTGGAAATTCAGTTAGTAATTGCATCACGCCGCCGGTGCGGGTAATAATTGCATCACGCCGCCGGTGCCTGTGTCTAAGACGCTCAATATGTTGTCTTCGTCGACATGCCGCGTGCTCCGAGGTCATATGATGTCATATATTGTAGTGCATGTGTGTTTAGTTTTTAATTTTTAGAGCCTTCTAGCACAGCGCTCTCGTCGATTTACTCCCAAAGCCACGAGGCTCCTAACTACCCCAACACAAAAAAATTATGTCTCTCTATGATCGGCCAACCCCTATCTATACGGGTATAATATAGTTTTTGTCTTAATTAAGATTAGGCTTTCTCTCCGCGTCGATCAGGTTTTCAACTTTGATATAAATCAGAAGTTCTCAGAAGTCCAAGAAAAATTCCAAGAAAACTACATCGTTTTGTGCGTGTCCATCGTAATTCTGGCATAATGCACTTTCTTCGCGGTCTTCGCGGGTTTTTTTCTGGTCAAAAACTCGAAGAAAGAAGCTGTCCTTTTTTGGGCCTGTGACTCTAAGAAGGAAGCTTGTTCCTCTTCCTCTGCCTCGTTTTTCTCCTTTTTTTCTGTTGATGTGAGATCCAACTTCGTGCTCACTCCGAAGAATTCCTTCTTTTTGCTCTTTTTCGGCCCCGAAACCTTCATGGGGAGGAGTCTAGCACCTCCAGAATACTTTACAAGAGAGTGGCCTCCGCTCCCTATTGTATTTTTTTTTAGAATCTATTAGTCACGAAGACAGAATCTACGGTAGACTAGAAAAAATTTCTATATGAAAAATTCTCTCTGTCTTCACTCTTTGGTGTTTTTAGATAACTCTCTAGATATTAGGTCAATAGTTTTTGAAAAAGATTGCCTTACATTTTTCCATTTCCGCGCGCTTCCCAGTCGGCTGTGACCAGAGACTGGAATGCAAGAGATGCGGCTCAAAGACACTTGGATTGGCTCCATCTTCGCAAAAAATTACGACGTAATAATAGACGTTCGGATTGGTTTCCTTCAATTTTTCATACTCCGCCGCAACCCACTGTAAACTCATTCTGCTTTGGCTCCCGCTCGCGTCTTCTACATTCATCTGTACGGCGTGCCAATTTTCATATTCTATTTTCGACAACGTCTTGGTTGCTGCAAGACCAAAACTCACGATGTGCCGCACCACAAAGACACGTTTCACCTTACCTGACGAGTGGTGATTATTTAACATCGCCTTGTAGATTTGGCTCTGCTCATAATAAATCTTGAGCTCGACAAATCGTCTATGCATCTTCTCTGGCAATCGATATTAAGAATAGCACTCTCACACTATATAAAAACTGGCTATAGATTTTAGTCCGTGAGGTGGTGGTCCAGAACAGTACTGATAAAAACAAAAGCACCCTTTTTTCAAAGGGCCAAACAAGAACAGTTTATTTAGTATACAGACGGTCTCCTTGTCGAATTTTCTATAAGGATATTTCCCGAACCGACCAGAGCTGTCGTAAATCCTCGTTTCTCCGAAAAATTTTGACCCCGACGAGCTGGCGAACAACTCCGAATTCAGATAATAATCATAATATTTGTATTGTAATTTTCTTTGTAGTCTTCGAGTTCTCCGGTGTGTAACCTCGACGATCTGTCGCCGATGATATTCCGGTCCTTTTCCCGATCTGACTCTTCTCCCATCTTTGTCAACGCCTACAAAAGGCCCTTGCCAATGCTCAGTTTCCGTTCTGCGAAAAAGCCAAGCCAGGGAAGTGACCCTTTTCCGCGGCCCTTGCCGGGAAATGTGTCGAGCCCACCGTCCCTTCCATCCTTGCCTCCAGGTATCCGGCTTTATGTAGCTATAGATTGCGAATCCGGGCTCGAACGACGCAGAATAAGATTTCGAACTGTCAGTGTCGGAGGCTGAAGACCGGGTGGCTGCTTGCATCAGTCTTTTCGCAAGCATGCTATGCTCCGCAGGAAACCCGTTTACTTTAGTGAAGAGCCAACCGGGTTTCACGGGACAGGCGTCGTCGCCTCTCTTACCGCAGAAACCGTCCTTCTCAACGTTCAGGACCTAAATTTTGGTGATACATCTTAATTACATCCAATATAGCAAAAATACTAGACTCAAAGGACTCAGATTATAACAGACTCAGCTAAATGGCGAAAAATTTTCATCGAACACTTTTATACGATTCCCACTTGCCTCGAGTCCTTTGGTGAGAACGAATTGAGCCATGCCCAGCTCATTTCCGGAGGCGCAAGGCCCGTCGGAACCCCACTCAACCCCGACAATGTGAACTCGTTATGTGGTACATTGACCAGTCCGAGACTCTTACGGTCATCGTTCCTTCTTCCGGCCCCCCTTCCTGGGCCCCTTCCTCGCGCAAGTTTCTTTGCGAACTTCGCTCTCTTCGAGAGCATCTTATGCGAGTCTTTTTCGCTAGCTGCGATGAGCTCCTCCCGCATCAGCCAGAGACAATCTTTGTAATCGTTGGCATCCCCCGCGACGTCGCACCAGTATATGGAATCGTAGGAAGGATCCCGGAGAAAGTAACTGCAAGTGCAAAAATTTTGATCGTTAAGAAAGCAGGAAATCGAACAGCTGTGATAAAAAGTGATTTCATGAGGAGTTTGTTCTAAGAATAGCTAGTATTTCAGAGCTTTTGTGTGCAGTAAAAAATAGCCAGACAGGCATAGCTGTTTATCAACCACAGGGGAGGACGATTTTTGGGCATAGGCAAGACGTCTAGAACTTGTGAGACAGAAAGATTTCGGACGAATGTATGACACCACATAGTTATTTGCCAAATCATTTAACAGCTATAGACATTTGTACTATTATCAAATACTATACAGAAAAATTAACTACTTCTTGAAAAACTCTATACGTCTTTTTTTTGCTTTTGTCTCGAAAATCCTCCATTTCGATTCTTTCCTGTTCCTGAAATTTCTCCAAATCATTTTTCACTTTAATTGTTGCACCTTTGGAGCTCTCTCTTCGTTTCTTCCCGTTCCTCATGACTCGCTTGTACGCTGTTAGCCCGACAAATCCACCTCCCGCGAGACTCTCTGCGCCCACAATCTCGATGTCGTACTGCCGCATGAACACGCGCCACGTGCCCGTGATCATCTCCGTCAATTCAGGAGTGGCCAAAAGCGGATCCTGACAGAAGACCAGATACTCAAAGGAGGATTTCGGAGCAGGATTGCCCCATCTATTCGTTCCATAAAGATAGGAGAATTTCCCAGGCCTCAGCAATTCAGGACTTAGCTCCCTGAACTCGTGCATGTAGACATCGTGGCGCCAAAGGCGTTTCACCACATATTTTACATCCCTCGGTAAAAGTCTATCTAAGCCCATCGTGGTCTTGGGGCGCAACTCTTTTTCAAATGGGGCATCCCAGAGCCGCCCGTCCAAACAATGGTGTTGCTCGAGGACGTATCTGTTAATTGTTATCAATATTCGATGTTATTATCATGCTTCCGAAAACTTTACAAAACTTTAACGGAGAGGCATAACAACATCTTTCCCAATACAATATTATTTAAGCTGTCCAGACTTGTCTAACGTAAGTTAAACCCTCTCTCCTCCCTCCAAAAAACAAAGTTAATATCAAAATTCTTTTCAGTCAAATACTGGATCCCTTTTTTCCTTATGAAGTCGCTAACAGTGCCTCCCGTGTTCGTCGCTTTACAGAGCACGGTGACTCCCTTGTCGAAGTGGAACTCGACATTCCCGTCAGGCGCGAGCATGTGCGGATCAGTATGGTCCAACCAGACCTCCCTACTGAAAAAGTCGCGATCGTCGATCTGTAATAAGGAAGTTCGATGAGAAATTTGGTCAGAAGGAAAGCAATATAATTAGTACCGAATGAATGATAAAAGGAAACAGTATACCTATAGGTGCTAAGTATTATTTGCATATGAGGAAACGTGTAATCGAAAAAATTAGTCGACATCATGTTGATCTTTTTTAAGGAGTCTGATTCAGTTTTTTCATACGTGTAGTCTGCATTTTCATTGAGAAGCTTTTTATTTCATCGATGGACATCGATTGAATAGTCTCAGCTACAAAATCATACAATAGAGAAGAACATTTATATCTTATAGCTCAAAGACAAGATAATTTCGACCCAGGTCGAAAATTGAAATACTTTTGTAATCATCCAGCCAGGTTTAATTCCTTGCTTTTCTGCTTCCGAATGTCTATGGATGTCGACCACCATTTGCGCTCCTTTCATGCCATCTTGCAATTTATGGCCGAAGAACGGCCACCAGGCCATACCCTGCACATATTTTGTTTCTGCATCCTTTTTTAATGTGGGAAATTCGAGCCGAGACTCGAACATCCCTCCGAACGTCCGTCGCCACCAACCTTTTTTCTCTTTCTTCTCCTCTTCTGTCTCAATGATCGCAACCTCGAGTGTTTTGTCTGTTAGATCGTTCTTCAGTGTGGCTCCGGTCTCGGTAACGCGCTCAGAGGGATTTTCAAAACCGAGAGAGAAACGGATGCCTTTGTTGTTCACAACGGCGAGATAATCATCATAGCGGTGTTCCGCGGGAAAACTCTCGTAGTCCTCATTATTTAACTTGGTAAGACGCCACCCAGCATTCACACCTGGGGAATGAAGAAATTTTGTCTATTATTTTGAGAAAAATTTTTCTCTGAGAGGATTGCACATTGGCTACATTTTTTTCGTCCTCAAAATAATTTTTATCAGCGCTTCTGCTTATAAAAATACTCTGCAGTGAATTATAAATGTATAGGAGGTAGATTGGACATATTAAAGGTTTACTCAGGCAACCTTTTTCAACAACTATCATCGTCCACTCATTTAGGACCGATATTATTGAGTCCTTCTATCATTATTTCTTTTTTTTTTTGTCCTTGACCTTGGAATCTGGGAGTCGGGTGGATGTTCTGTGGAAACGATGTGAGACCAAAGGGGGTGGCTCGTAGAGCGCCCCTGAGGTAGATGGTTGGATTTGATAGAGTAGATGAGGGAGAGGCAAGGGGAAGGAGTAACTAAGGGAGGGGAATTCGTGGAACAATCGTAGACAAATTCTGGATGTTGTCTAAATACAATTCCAACTCTTTCCGATGTGCCTAAAAATTGCAACTCAAATACCTAGTGCTTGCGCTTGTGATCCATGCCTCACCCTCCGCACCGTGGGTACTTTCGTGTCTTCCCCAGATAATTCTATGCCAAACAACCGTTTTCCCTCTTCCCATTGAAACACCACGTCCATAGACGCTAACCGATGGCCTTCCTTGCTGTATCTCTTCTTTTTTCCTTTCGGTTTTCTTCCTCCTCTTCCGAGAGAGTCTGCTTCGTCTCCTTCTATTTCGGAGGCATCATCGCTGATGTCCTCGTCTTCGTCTTCGCGCGCACTTTGGAGTCCTCCTCCGCCGAGTCGTAGCATCTCTTCTTCTCTTTCTTTTTCCAGTCTCGCAGCGGCTTTTTCTCTCACATAAGCATGATCTGGCTCTTGCTCAAACGTGTTCATCGCGTCCGGGTTTCCGGCAAACTCTTTCTGCTTGTGAAAAGCTGTAATTCTTTCGGCTTTAATGTGGCCATCCTTCGCAGATAAATAAATCACATACTGCTCTTTGCGCTCGAGAGAGTGTTTCCGCTGCTCGCCATGCTCTTTCAACAATAACTTGTGCTCCTCATCTGTGAGCTCTTTGGGCTTCTTAAAGCCCTCTTCGTCGTCTTCTCCTTCAGAACTGCTTTCCGAGCTAGAACTCGACGATTTCGCACTACTCGAAAGACCAAGACTACTTAATAAAGCGGGTTCACCCTCTGAGCTCGAGGCGCCTTCTGCCGCAGACATCGCAGACATTGCATTCAGGTTTTCCGCAGACGATGCGCCTGATGCTCCGCTCATAATATAGGAAGGAGAGAGTTCTTTGTTCCGAGCCAAAAATTGCTTGTTTTGGAGCTTCACGTAGATCCATTGGAATTCCAGGTCGTTCTTCTCGGTTTTCTCGGGATCGTCAGGGTCCTCGATGTACTCGAGAAAACGGTCAGCACTGAACCTCTTCAATTCCTTGCCTGGGTGTCGTTTTGGGATTATATTTGCGATGGGGAATTTGAATCATTTATTAACAGGGCCAAATAGACTCCTGGAATTGGTTTAGGGTTCTCTACAGATGAAATCGCTCTCAGATTTTTGAACCCTAGAGCTTCGTAAAAACAATAGTACTTTTGTCTTTCAAAATTGACGAGTCCAACCTTATCCATTTTTAAGGAAAAATGTCTAACACGTGTAACAACCAAAAAGACAACTGGTAACGCTTTGTCTAACATGTGCAACAACTAGTTACGCTCTTCCCGACGTTTCTCACGGTCGCGTCCTCTCCGGCCGCGTCTTCTTCCTCTTTTTCGAGAGGAAGAATCTTCTTCATCATCATCCAGGGTTTCCTCGGCATCTAGTTGAAGAAACATGGAACTCGATTTTGTAGTATTTTGCATGCGATGCTGTTCTTGTTGGCTCGAGGGTTCT
>JACKZZ010019346.1_pt1 | contig 39104 bp, 12 predicted proteins | sample 8027871 | NCBI WGS metagenome assembly JACKZZ01 (sample SAMN15724774, study PRJNA655200) | protist metagenome | isolation source: fluorescence activated cell sorting (FACS) single amplified genomes of... | place: USA: West Boothbay Harbor, Gulf of Maine | collected 2000-07-19
CATCACGTAGCAGGGAAATATTTTAATTTCAGAATTGGTGCACCGCTAGATACATTACATAGCAGGGCAATTTTTTAATTTCGGTGTTTTTTCACTAAACCAAACAACTTTTAACTTTAAAAAAAAAGCCCACTCTTATTTGATTCTACTCTACAACAACAACAAGAATAATAATAACAAAGCGATTCATTTTTTATTTATTTTTTTGGATAATTATTGTATACACTGTATAGCTTATATTATTATACCAATTTAGTATTCCAGTGCGTGCATTGAACTCCTCTCCTCTCATAAAATATAACACAAGGAGTCCCATTGTAATTGAGTGTACATTTTCATTATACAGAGAATATATAAATAAATAATGAAAAAAAACAAAAAGAACCCCAGGTATTATATTAAGGTACCGTACCTACCTACCTCCTATAATACCAAGGGTAATGGAAGGTTTTAATACAGACAACCTTTTGGTATAATATTAATACCTTAAGGTATTTATACCGTAGTCGTCTACGAGGACTCTCATAGAATTTAAAATATTTACATGAAATTAGGAGGCTTAATAAAGTACAATGAGGAGTGGACGGACTCTTGAATGGAGGAATGGAGTGAATGCATTTATTTTGTATTTAAATAGGTATTATATTAGTAAATAGTACATATATAATATAGTCTAAAATAAAGGATAGGCACGACACACCACACACACAACAACAAACAAAGAAGCTCCTCACTCCCAATTATTTCTTTTAAAATAAAATACGAGGATAATTAAAATATAAAAAAGCAGCCCATCATATTTCAATCAAAATACAATTCTTCTCCTCTACTCTGTGGTGCTCGTATATTAATACTTGGTAGTAAAAAATAAAGAGAGAAGAAGAGAGAGAGACTAATAGAAAGAAGAAAGAAAAATATATATGTATACTACTACAGTACTTGGTAGTAGAATAGTAGTAGATTATTACAAACTGCAATAATAAAATATTGTGACACTCACGACGGACGACTCGACGAGAAAGGAAGAAAGAACGGAGGAAGAAAATTGAAGACGACCTAATGATGAACGACAATGCGTTGATTTTTTGTGATACTATATTTGTGCGTATAAACAAACCCACGTTAGCACGTAAACTTTGAGGTGGAAACTTAGTAGTTGAAACGTGTTTTCCTGTCCCGGGTGGCTCACACTTCGATAAAAAGATATTTTGACAATGGAAGCCCTGGTCGCCTATTTGAAACGGATTTGCCCGCTGCTGCTTGGAGGTACGGACGGCGGGGACGATCGGTTTGAAATAGCCATTGCCAATAACAGCGAGGTGTTAGAAAACTTCGTCCTTGAGTCTCACTCTGCTCTGTATGTCCAATTGTCAGAAGCGAAAAGTTTGGAGGAGGACTCCAAACCAGAGTTATGCTACACAATTAGTACGAACGTGTTGAGGGGTGCTGGAAACGCGACAGCGATGGGCTTTCTGAAACGGAAGAGCGGGCCTTTGCAAGAGCGAAAAGCAATCCAGCATCAACTTCGGGTAATAGAGCTTGGCGGAAATTTGTCGCATTTTCAAGAAGTCGACGAATCCGGAAACTCTAGCGAAGAAGAAAAGGACCGAGAAGAGGGAAAGAACCACGCTGGAGACAACCAAAGCTTCGAAATGCTCTACGGGTACGTGCACCACACGTTCACCCCCTTGCTCAGATCGTACGCACTGGAGATGCGTAATGAAAACGATGAGGTTGGAGGTGGTGGCGACGCTTCAGGTTCTAGTGGGCTTAAACAGAGCCTTCCGATGTTGGGGAAAAAGCTGCAGGAATTGGAGTACGCGTTGAAAACGTGCATGCAACAGACGGAGATCCCCGAAGTTGTCTTCAACTTGGAGCCAGAAATAGTGGAGTGTGTTGGGAAAGAGGAAAAAGAGGGTCACTTGGGAATGGAGGAACTGGGGTTAGAAAGCATTCAAGACGACAGCACTCTGTTGAAACGTTTGAAAAAGGGTGTGAACAAGTGGTATGAAGACTCCAAGCAATTGTCAACTTTGTCCCGAGACGCAAGTAGCGGCACTGCATTGGAAGAAGTCAGGTTTTGGACGAACATGGAGCAAGCCCTGCACGACGTCGATCTACAGATGAAAGGCAAAGGTGTTGAAATGACGCTTCGAATTCTAAAACACTACAAGCAGTTCGGGGTTATTTTGGCATTTCAGCAAGACACTGGTCTTACGCAAAAATTCTCTGAAGTAAACAGTTACATGGCCCTTATTCGAGATTTTCCCATCAACGCAATTTTGACTGCGTCAAACGTCAAACAAGTGCAACAGGCGGTTGCAGCTGTTTTTTCCCACATGCGCAAAATGAAAACTGCGCAGTACCCTGTGAAGCGATCGTTCCAGCTGCTGGAGAGTGTTTCCAGGGACTTGTGCAAAAAGCTTGTTACTCTATTAAAACCCTTAAGGATGATGAAATTGCCTTATGAAATTTTCGTAAAAGAAAACGATCACTGCTCAAACCTGTTCAAGACCTGGGACGAGCATTGTGGGGGATTCCGGGAGCTTGCCCGAGAAATAGCAAAAAAGCGCGGGGCGGAGAAAACATCGGCCCGGCTCGTTGTTGCTCATGCAAAATTAAGAGATCGCTTGGAAGACGTATACCACTGCAGACAGAACCATGAGAAGCTAAGACATGTAATTGTTACCGTGTTGAAGCCTTTGGAGAGAAAAAATGTTTCCGATAGCCCCTCTCGAGGGCCTAATGCCAACAACTCGCAGAGAGAGAATAGTGCAGTCATGGACGTTCACGATGCGTACAAATTTTTGTCGTCTGCCGATGTTTTTGACGTTACACAAGAAGGTGATGAAGCTTGGGAATCTGCCAAAAAGCAGTACGAACTGAGGATTGACAAAGTAGAAACGGACATAACCGCGACACTGACCGATCTGCTTGCATCGGCGAAGACCGGCGACGAAAAGTTTCGAGTATTTTCGAAATTTAATGCTCTCTTCTTTCGTCAGCGCATCCGCGGGGCTATCCAACAGCACCAAACCGATTTAATTCAAACCGTGAAAGACGATATCAATGCCTTGCAACAGAAGTTCAAACGTCACTACTCGGCAAGTGAGACTGAGCGCATGAGCGGCCTGCGAGATCTGCCTCCAATGTCTGCAAAAATAATTTGGGCAAAGCAAATCGAACGGCAGTTGGACCTTTACATTCAGAGAGTTGAAGCGGTATTGGGGTCAGGCTGGGAAACACACGCTGATGGCCGCCTGTTAAAATCTACGTGCGACGGGTTCAAACGCAAGCTGGACACCCAGCCTATTTTCAACGATTGGCTCGAGAGAATTAAAGTCTCGTCCAATTTGGAAGTTGGTGGGCGTATATTTGATGTCATTAAATTAAGCTCGGGCGGATCTTCCAAGAACCTTGAATTGTGTGTCAGCTTCAACAAAGAGATCATTACGCTCTTTAAAGAAGTTCGTAACCTGTCCTGGCTAGCAACGGATCACTACGGTTTCCGGGTCCCGTACACAGTTAAAATTATGTCAGATGAGGCGAAAGAGCGATATCCGTATGCCATGGCCCTAACAGAGACGTTACGGACGTATAAACAAATTTCCAAGAGAATGAGCGCCGATATAGTCGTGCTTACAGCCAAAATAAAGAAATCAGTCCAGGTGACACTGGCAAAAGCATTCAATAAACATATCAAATGGGACTCGGAATCTTTAGAAGAGTACGTTAAGGATTTGTCCAAGCAGATATATGCCCTACAGGATCAAGTCTCCGATTTACTAGTAAAAGATAAGGCCATACAGAGTCAGCTTACGGCGCTCGATCAGTGTCCATTCGGCCATGATGACTTCGGGACGGTTTTGGCGAAAATACAGGAATACATCGACGAAATGAACCTTGCAGAATACTCTAACTTGGCTAGTTGGACCGAAAGCCTCGATAAAAAGGTCGAAAAAATTCTTTTATCACGATTAGAAATTGCGATAGAGGGGTGGGTACTTTCCTACAAAGAGGAGAATAATCGGCTAAGAACAGCCTCTCAAGACTCTAACGATGACCTAAATGCTCCTGCTCAGGATGCTCGGAGTCAAAGCATAACGTCTCAAATGAAGATTTTTAAGGAGCAAAAAGCATTTATCGAACTAGAAATAATCCTGCGGAATCGAATTTTGCAAGTAAGCCCAGCATTAGAGGTCGGTAGATCTGAGTGGATGGCCCAATTTCAGAATGTTTTGAGGGCAGTAGTGTCCCAAAGGCGTATTAAAAGCAACATATATGACGATGCGTTCCGCAGTACATCGGACCGAAGAAATGAGTTGGATGCAGTTGAGCGGACAAAAAAAAACATCTACTACTCGTTGCTGCAGAGGGTAAATAAAAGCCTTTTCCACCAGGTGTATGAAATAATTGAATTGTCCATGGCTTCGCTGAGGGAATATGTTAACGTTTGGCTCCGATACCAGGCCCTGTGGGATCTTCACCCGGAGCAAGTGGTGGAAAAAATGGGTGATTCGATTGAAAAGTGGCATCAAGTCCTAGTAGAAATGAAGGAGGCCCGCTCAACTTTCGATAACTCAGAAACGGAAAAGGTCATTGGTTCCCTCGTCATAAATTACCAAAGCGTTCAATCAAAGGTTGGTGACAAATACGATGCATGGCATCAAGATATGCTCTCTCGCTTCGGTCGTATTTTGGGGAAAAAGATGTCAGAATTTCACAAGAAGCTGCTGAGTTCCCGTACTCAGTTGGAGCAAAAAAGTTTAGACGCCGATACGAAAGAAGTAGTCTCTTTTGTGACTATGGTAAGAGGAGTCCAGAGAGATTTCGACGATTTGGAGCGCGAACTGAATATGTTTAGGGCTAGCCAGAAGCTTTTGGCTGCCCAAAGATTTCGTTTCCCTGAAGACTGGTTGTACATTGACAATATAGAAGGGGAATGGGACGCGTTTCAACAAATCCTATCCAGGAAGGTTGAGGTTATGGACTCCCAGGTACCACAGCTGCAAAAACGAATTCTTGACGAAGACCGACGGATTGAGACTCGTATTAAAGACACAGAAACGGACTGGAAAAATGAGCGCAATGAACGGCTGCTTGTTTCCACAGATCCTTCGGAAGCCCTTAGGACTCTCGGTTCATTCGATCTGCGTCTCAAAGCACTGCAAGAAGACTATCAAAATATTCGTAGCGCGATTGAGGCACTAGGTTTGGATTCACCGCGTGACGTACGTGTGGAACCGATGGTAGCTGAGTTAAAAGGGTTTAAGGAAGTCTGGTCTGCCCTCGGTGACATATGGGGAGAGGTTGACGTTGTCAAAGAAATGCAGTGGACAGCGTTTGTTCCTCGAAAGTGTAGGTCCTCGCTTGATGCAATCAAGAAAAAAATGGACATAATGCCCGGGCGCATTCAACAGTACGAAGCGTACCGGCACTTGTACACCATGATCACTAATTACAAGAGCGTATGTTTGCTACTTACGGAAGTTAAGTCAGACGCCGTAAAGGATAGGCATTGGAAGCTGATCATCAAAATTCTTACGTTGGATGTTGCATCTCCCAACCGTTTGGTCTTAGGGCAACTTCTGGATTCTCCGCTGAAAAAAAAGGAGACTGCCATCAAAGACATTATACGAACCGCACAGGGGGAAATGGCGTTGGAAGAATTTTTGAAAGAATTGAAAGAATATTGGAGCACTAACCAGCTTGAATTGGTCAACTACCAGAATAAATGTAGGTTAGTAAAGGGCTGGGATGATTTGTTTTCCAAGTTGGATGATAATCTGAGTGCGCTTTCATCCATGAAGCAGAGCCCTTACTATAAGGTTTTTCAGGATGAAGCAAAGTCGTGGGAAGAAAAATTAGAAAAAGTAAGGCTAATTTTTGACGTTTGGATTGACGTCCAGCGACGGTGGGTTTACTTGGAAGGAATATTTTACGGCAGCGCAGATATTAAGCTACAGCTTCCAAACGAGTACACGCGATTTCGTTCAATTGACTTAGAGTTTGTGAAGTTAACACAGGAGGTTAGTCGAAAACCCGAAGTACTTGACGTTGTAGCAATCCCCAACTTACAGCGCCAACTAGACCATCTACTGAAACTACTGAACAATGTACAAAAGGCGCTCGGGGAGTACCTGGAACGGCAGAGGGCCAGCTTTCCCCGATTTTATTTTTGTGGAGATGAAGACTTGCTGGAAATTATCGGTAATGGCAAAGAACCGGTTAAAATTTTGAAACATATTGGGAAAATGTTTGCGGGTATCACTACTTTGCAATTAGATGGAGATGACAAGAGAACCGTGTCTGGAATGCTGTCAAAGGAGGGAGAGCTTGTCGGCATGAAAAATCCGATCGTAATCCAAGCCAAGACAATTGTTAACGACTACCTTAGATCAGTCGAGGAGGCCATGCGATTCACTTTAGCGTCTCTTCTGGATGAATCTTTTGGTTATTTGGATGAAAAAGAGGAAACTGTAGAAATGGAAAAGTATATGGAATGGGTTCACAAATTTCCTGCTCAGATTATAATTTTGTCGGCCCAAGTGCAATGGTCCATTTCCGTAGAAAAGAGTATATCCAGTCTCGGCGCATGCCTAAAACGTATTGAATTTGTACTAGAAAAGCTGTCAGAAAAGGTTCTCGGTAATGTGAAGTCTGATCGGCGGAAAAAATATGAACAATTAATTACAGAATTGGTGCATCAGAGGGATACCACACGAGCCCTGAACAAAGGGAACGCCAAAGACACGGAAGAGTTTCAATGGCTTGCGCAGCTCCGCTACTACTATTTTGCTAATGAAGAAAACATTCTCAGAAGGTTGAATGTTCGTTGTGCAAACTCCACCTTTTTTTACGGCTTTGAATATTTGGGTGTTGGTGAACGACTTGTGCAGACACCTCTCACTGATCGTTGCTACTTGACTCTAACCCAGGCTCTGAGCTATCGTCTTGGGGGCAACCCGTTCGGGCCAGCTGGAACTGGTAAAACCGAGTCCGTAAAAGCCTTGGGGGCCCAGCTTGGTCGGTTCGTACTTGTATTTAACTGCGACGAAAGCTTCGATTTTCAAGCAATGGGGCGAATTTTTGTTGGTCTGTGCCAAGTTGGGGCTTGGGGCTGTTTTGACGAGTTCAATCGCCTTGAAGAAAGGATGCTGTCCGCTGTTTCCCAGCAAATATTAGCGATTCAAACTGGTCTTCAAGAACATGCTCGTGATATTCAACTACTAGGACGTAGTGTCTCTCTGCATCAAGATGTCGGCATTTTCGTCACTATGAATCCTGGCTACGCTGGGCGATCAAACTTACCCGACAACCTGAAGCTTTTGTTCCGTGGTTGTGCGATGATGAAGCCTGACTTTACGCTGATTGCTGAGGTGATCATGTTTTCTCAAGGCTTTAAACAAGCCGAAAGTATTGCAAGTAAGGTTGTCTTGCTCTTTGACTTGTGCCTGGACCAATTATCCAAACAGCCGCATTATGACTTCGGCTTGAGGGCACTAAAAAGTGTCCTTGTAAGCGCTGGGGACTTGAAACGGGAACAATTAGATAGCGACGAAGTTAATGTCATGATTCAAAGTGCACTGGAGACTGTCATTCCAAAGCTCATTGCCGAAGACATTAAAGTTTTCAAATCTTTGTTAGAGGGGGTGTTCCCCGGGGCCTCTTTGGAGGCATTTCAAAACCAGAGTTTAACCGCAAAACTAGAAGAGCTTTGTGCCGCAAAGAACTTGGAAAATTCTCCGCTGTGGATCACTAAAATTCTTCAATTGTATCAAGTGCAGAACATGCGTCACGGGGTCATGATGGTTGGACCAACAGGTGTGGGTAAAAGCTCGGCTTGGGCTGTTCTACTTGAGGCCATGACAGCCATGGATGGAATCAAAGGAGAATCATACGTAATCGATGCCAAAGCACTGAACAGTAAAGATGAACTGTACGGGTCTCTTGATCAAACAACTTACGAATGGAGTGATGGAGTGTTTACCTCCATTTTGCGTGCTATTTTGAGCAACGTTCGTGGCGAATCTTCAAAAAGACATTGGATTGTGTTTGACGGAGATGTGGATCCGGAGTGGGCCGAAAATTTGAATTCGGTGCTCGATGATAACAAGATTCTAACCTTACCGAATGGTGAACGCTTGCCGATTCCTTCAAACGTACGAATAATGTTTGAGACGGAGACCCTTCGGTATGCCACTCTCGCAACTGTTAGTCGGTGTGGTATGGTATGGTTTAGCGAGGGTACTGTGAATGCCTCCATGATGATCAAGAAATACGTACGATCTTCAAGTTTAGACCTAGACTTCATGAAAGACTGTTTCGAAGATGGTGGTATAATTGAGATATTGCTGGAGCATAGCATGGAAATGGTTCACGTCATGGAACCTACCCGTATACGACTTTTGCATTCTATGATGGTTCTGTTGTCTCACGGACAAGATCTAGTTCAAGAGTACAATGATACTCATGTTGACTTTCCGATGGAAATTGAGCATAGAAATAACTTTCTTCAAAAGTGGCTGCTCTTTGCAATGCTTTGGGGGTTCGGGGGTTCCCTGAATCAGGAATCTCGAACAAAGTTTGCACAAGAAGCTGCATTGCGTTGGCATGGCAATTTGCCAACGTTAAAGGAGGAAGAAACTCTTTTAGACTATGAAGTAAATATTGAAGATGGCGAGTGGAGACCCTGGAAATCTAGCGTCCCTTTGATGGACATTGAAAGTCACAAAGTATTGTCCACTGATGTTGTTATTCCAACTGTTGACACTCTTCGTCACGTTCAAGTATTGCAAAGTTGGCTTTCGAAGCACGTACCACTCATTCTCTGCGGTCCGCCGGGCTCTGGGAAAACCATGACACTGACGTCTGTTTTGCAAGCAATGCCAGACTTAATGTTAGCTGCGCTGAACTTTTCCAGTGGCACAACTCCAGATTTGATTCTGAAAACGTTTCACCAATACTGTGATTATCGTTCAACCCGTGACGGAGTTGTCCTTAGTCCGACCGCTCCAGGAAAGTGGCTAGTAATATTCTGCGACGAAATCAACTTGCCTGTCAATGATGTCTACGGAACCCAACGTGTGATCACTTTTCTGCGCCAATTGACTGAGCGCAAAGGATTTTGGAGGGAAAAAACGAATGATTGGGTTTCCTTACAGCGCATACAATTCGTGGGAGCCTGTAACCCCCCTACAGACCCTGGTCGTGTGACCATGTCAAATCGCTGGTTACGGCATGCCCCCTTGGTCTTCGTTGATTTCCCTTCTCCAATGTCACTGGGTCAAATATACGGCACCTTTAGTCGTGCGCTGCTAAAATTACAGCCCAACTTACGGTCTTACAGCGCCCCTCTCACGGAAGCAATGGTTGAAACCTACGTCGAAAACCGTGCTTACTTCAAGCCTTCTGCACAGCCACATTACATTTACAGTCCAAGAGAGTTGAGTAGGTGGGTGCGAGCTCTTTATGAAGCTATCAAGGAGAATGCAGATATGGTCCTAGAGGATCTGGTCCGCATATGGCTTCATGAAGGGTTACGCTTGTTTGCTGATAGATTAACCACAGCTGAAGAGCAGGAATGGTGCTCGAAGAAACTTGATCAAATTGCAATGTCTCACTTTCCAGGAGCTGACCCCGAATGCATCGCTCGACCAATATTGTACTCTAATTGGCTCAGTAAAAGGTATCAAGAGGTAGAGGCGGACCCATTGCGACAGCACGTGGAAGCAAGACTTCGCACATTTTACGAAGAGGAATTGGATGTCAAACTGGTGGTATTCGATGAAGTTTTAGACCATGTTCTTCGCATCGATCGTGTTTTACGGCAGCCTCTGGGGCACTTGCTCCTTGTTGGCGAAAGTGGTGCAGGGAAAACTGTGCTATCTAAATTTTGTGCCTGGATGAACGGCTTAAGTATTTTCCAGATCAAGTTAACAAGAAAATATTCCATTGAAGATTTTGATGTTGATTTACGGAATATTATGAAGAGAGCTGGCTGTGAAGATGAGAAAATATGCTTTATATTTGACGAGTCAAATGTCCTCGACAGTGCTTTTCTGGAGCACATGAATGCGTTGCTTGCTAGTGGCGAGGTTCCGGGGCTGTTTGAAGACGATGAACTAAGCGCTTTAATGCAAGAAATGCGAGCGCGCACCAGCAGTATGGTTGATTCGGACGAGGAATTGTTCCGTCTTTTTACCAAAAATGTGCAAAACAATCTTCATATAGTTTTTACTATGAACCCGGCTGGCGGTGACTTCAAAAGCAGGTCTGCCACGTCCCCAGCTCTTTTCAATAGATGCGTTGTTGACTGGTTTGGAAACTGGTCGGTTACTGCTCTTGAGCATGTAGGCAGGGAACTTACCAAATTTGTGGATGTTGGAGATAACGACGAAGCAGTTGTTAAGTCCCTGGTAAAGTTTCACGAGATAGTGAGAGAAGAGAAAACAAAGATAGTCTCTCCGCGCGATTTCCTGGACTTTATTTCCCACATGATATCCATCTACGAAGAGAAGAGATCGGAGCTAGAAGAGGAGCAACGGCATTTGGCCATTGGTTTGGGGAAATTAAACGAAACAGCAGAAAATGTCGCTAAACTAAAAACGGGTCTCGCTGCAAAAGAGAGTGAGTTAGCAAAAAAAAACGCCCAGGCAAATGAGACTTTGCAACAAATGGTAAAGGACCAAAATGAAGCAGAGCGCCGAAAAACAGAATCTTTGAAGTTAAAGGCTGAACTTGATGAGAGAAATAAAGTGGTAGAAGAACGTAGGGTGGAAGCAGAGAGTGACCTTGCCAAAGCCGAGCCCGCTTTGCTGGAAGCTCAAGAAGCAGTCCGTAGCATCAAGAGAAGACACTTAGATGAGATGAAAGCTATGGGGAATCCGCCGCCTGCAGTCAAAATTACCCTAGAGGCAGTTATCTGCTTGGTTAGCGGAGAGTCTGACCCAAAGAAAGAAATTCCATGGGGTACCATTCGTGGTTACTTACGAGGTGGGTCCTTCATATCAAGTGTGGTTGATTTCCAGTCTGAAACTTTAATGACAGAGACCAGAGAGTTGGTGGAAAACAAGTTTCTGAAGAGAGATGGTTTCAATTTTGAGAAAGTTTCGAGAGCGAACAAAGCCTGCGGTCCACTCTACAAATGGCTTCGCTCACAAATAGAGTACGCGGCGATTGCGAATCGCGTGGCGCCTTTGAAAATGGAAGTGCAGAAGCTGGCCGAAGAGAACATGGAATTGACCAAGCGTGATGAGGAACTATCTGCGGAAATATCCACGCTGGAATCATCTATTGCCACTTACAAAGCCGAGTATGCGCAGCTAATTAAAGAAAGTGAAAAGATTAAAGGGGAGATGGAATCTGTGAAAAGCAAGTGCGACAGAGCTGAAACTTTACTCAAAAGCCTTTCGGAAGAGCAGGACCGATGGGAAGACGGCAGTACAACGTTTCAAACGCAGATGTCTACTCTTGTAGGAGATGTGCTGTTGGCAAGTGCCTTCTGTGTTTACTCTGGTTTTTTTGATCACCGCAAGCGCACAAACTTGATGCAATTCTGGGGAGATCAACTGGAAGATTCGGGGATTGCCGTCAAAGAAAATATTGAACTCACTGAATACCTGTCAAAGGGCAGCGAACGTCTGACATGGAAAGCGAACGGCCTTCCTGATGATTCCTTGTCCGTTGAAAATGGCATTATATTGCAAAGATTCGACCGATATCCTCTTATTATCGATCCTTCAGGACAAGCCTCGGAGTTCCTACTTCGCCAAAATAGCGACAGAAAAATCAAGACAACCTCTTTTCTCGATGCCGCATTCATGAAGCAATTAGAAAGTGCCCTTCGATTTGGCACTGCCTTGATGGTTCAAGATGTTGAAAATATTGACCCAGTATTGAATCCTGTGCTAAACCGGGAGTTTCAGAAGACAGGTGGACGTACCCTTGTCCGGCTGGGTGACCAAGAAATTGACTTTTCGCCGTCGTTTTTGATGTACATGACAACAAGAGATCCTTTTTTCAAGTTTTCCCCCGATGTAAGTAGCCGTGTGACCTTTGTCAACTTCACGGTGACTCCTGCCAGTTTGGAAAGTCAATGCCTAGGCAAAGTTTTAAAAGCTGAGAGGCCAGACATCGACAAGCAACGCTCAGATCTTTTGAAGATGCAAGGCGAATACCAGGCAAGGCTTCGAGAACTTGAAAGCATCTTACTACAGAAAATAGCGAGCGTGGAAGGAACTATTCTAGATGATGACAAAGTAATATCAGCGCTTGAAATTTTGAAAACCGAAGCGAGAGAAATAGGCGAGAAGTCAGCGAATGCGGCAGAAGTCATGACGTCGGTAAACGAAGTCAGTTCATTTTATCAGCCTGTCGCGAACGCTTGCAGCACTTTGTATTTCTCAATAGAAGCGCTCGGGAAAATACATCACCTTTATCAATTTTCACTAATGTTCTTCTTGGGGGGGTTAGACAGCGTTTTAGCAGTCAGGGGCCATGAGAACCTAATGCTTGAAATACTAAAGAAGACCTACTCAAATACGTCTCGCGGAATGTTAAGTGAGGACAAGCTGACCCTTGCCGTGCGAGTAGCTCAAATTGTTAGCAATCCTGACGAAGACTTGTTTGACCTTTTGTTAAATTCTGGGGCAGCTCCGACCGAAGATTGTGAGGATAAATTGTTTCTTGAGATGATGACAGCGAGGAGAGACTGCCCTCACGAACTTCCAAAAGCTTCTGAAGCGTGGGTTGAGCAAGTCATGGGCGAAAATATCGTTCGAGGCAAAGAATTCGACTTGGCAACCGTTGTAGAAACTGAAAGCTCTGCAAAGACTCCTCTGCTTCTGTGCTCTCTTCCTGGGTACGATGCCAGTGGCAAGGTCTTGGAAATTGCCAAGAACAAGAAAATCAAGTCCCTTTCCATGGGCTCTGGGGATGGTTTCGCCCTCGCGGAGAAGTACGTGCTTACTGCTGCAAAAGATGGGTCTTGGGTGTTACTTCGTAACATACACTTGTGCCCTAAATTTGTTGTCCGCTTAGAAAAGCAACTCTATTCGCTGCGTCCATCTAAATCCTTCAGGTTGTTCTTGACGGCGGAAGTGAGTCCAAATATCCCCCAAAGTCTCATATTACTGTCACAAAGTTTTGTGTTTGAGCCACCGTCTGGAGTTAAGGCTAGTCTCTTGCGCAGCTTGCAGTCTGTGTCTGTAGAGCAGATGAACCATGCGCCAGCTGAGAGGAGTCGCGTATACTTTCTGCTTATGTGGTTTCATGCGGTCGTCCTTGAGCGCTTGCAGTACGTTCCAATAGGCTGGTCCAAAGCGCACGAGTTTTCGTCTTCGGACCAAGTATGTGGAATGAAAGCAATTGATGAGTGGATTGATAGAACAGCAAATGGGAGAGTGCATGTTGCACCAGAGGAAATACCATGGGACGCGCTTCGGACTGTTCTGGGACAGAGCTTTTATGGCGGTCGTGTTGACAACAAATTTGATCAGGCACTGCTTGATAGCTTTTTGGAAACCCTATTTACTGCTGAATCGTTTAACAAAGGGTTTCAGCTATGTGAGGGGCTGCTTGCACCTGATGGCACGAAACATGCAGATTTTGCTGCGTGGGTAGAAAAATTATCTCCCATTAATCCTCCGACGTGGCTAGGTTTGTCTGCATCTGCAGAAAAAATCATCTTGGCCAACCGAGGAGACCGAATAATGAAGAAAGTTTCAGTTTTACAGGATTCAAGTCTTCTAGAAGAAGAAGAATCGTCTGGATCCGAAAGTAAACTAGAAACGATCATTTCTAAGAATATCGACGGTGCGAAAAAATTTCAGAGCGAAATGATGCGCACGCGGCAGAGCAAGGCCGATCTGGAGAAAGTTTCGCTCGGAAACCTTGCACTCAAAGTGACCTTTTCTGAATCTGCGCCTGCAAGTTCAGAGGCATCCATGTTTGTCGTGGATGGTTTGAAAATAGAAGGCGCGAAAGTCGTGGGAAATGTTTTAGTTCTCACTGAAGAGCCAACGAGCAAGCTGCCTTTGGCCATATTTTCCTGGGAGAAGGATTCTGAAGCTGCCAGCAGCGCCGTGCCCGTCCCCCTATACTATGATGTTGATCGACACACTCTGGTGACTACGGTCCGTATTGAAGGGTCTAGTGGTACCAACTCGACACAGTTTCTACAACGTGGCACTGCCATTGTAGCTTGTGATGCAGCTATATTGAATGGCCCCGGTGGTGAGGCGTCCGAAACTGCGGTGGACTACTCTGTGCTGTCTTACAATGAGCTGCGGTCACTGTGTAAGAAAAAGGGGTTGTCTGCTGGGGGCAAAAAGGTCGAACTATTGGAAAGACTTAGCAATGCTTCTTAAATCAGCACTCTTAAAAAAACATGTCTGTGGCAGAAAGATAGGCACATGAGTAAAAATTGTTTAATCGAACTTTATACAATTAAAAACAAAAAATTTGCTGTTATTTGAAAGTAATTAAAATTCATGTAAGATACTCCATTTCTTTAAATTAAGAGTTCTTATCTTATACTAAGTACGAACCATTTTAACATAAATTCAAAGATGAGCACTCGGTAAGAATGATAGCCAAGACCAAGTGACAGAAGGGTATATTGATTAGTAAAATCTCAGGAGCAGAGATAAGTTCACAGTATATGGCGGAACGAAAACCCGGTAATGGACCAAAGGAGCAGGTTCACTTTCAAAGTTATACTCGTATTAAATAATAGCCAATTTTCTTGTTTTAAAAACAAATTATATATAGTATGTTTTAATATAACAGCCAAGTTTTTGTTCTTAAAGAGTACATTAATGTTAATTGCTTAAATAACAGCCAATTTTTTTGTTTAAAGGAAGAGTAAAAATTAGAAAGAAAGAGTAAAACCCTCCTCCTCCTCTTAACTTTCAAAGCATTAGACTACCTCTTACCTGCGTCGCAACAGGCACATGTGACACGGGAAACCTTCATACCCTTCGGTTGTGTCGAACACCCCAGTTTCAATTTTAATAATGTCGAATCTGCGAGAGAACGAAGCGAGAACTTCTCTTTTAGAGACAACTGGTGGGCCTATCTCTCTCATTTCACCTGCATGCGCCCCCGTCCATCCTGCTATGACGAGTGCGTAGCCTTTCGGCTTCAAAAGCTCTGCCATGCAGTCGATCAGCCTCGCTTCACCCAGGGGGTGGTGTCTGAGTACATGAAAGACTTGCAGATCGAACAAAAAGTCGAATTTGCCGCGGAGCTGGTCAGCTAAGGGTGTTGCCTCTGACATGTCAAATATATCCCCTCTTACGAATTCGGGGACTGTGCGAGTTGTCTCCAGACGCTGCTGCCTTGCCTGGCAAAGTGCTCCGCCGGCGACGTCGAAACCAACGACCTTCTGAAAAAAATCACACATGTACGAACAGTTACGACCCGATCCACAGCCAAGGTCGATGGCAGCTCCATCCTTTACGCTATCAGGGACACCTCCAATGCTTTCAGGCAATCGCAAAATAGTCTCCAATGCGGAAGCGTGACACCCTGGATCCCACGGCAGGCTTTCCTTTTGAAAGTAACGTTCCCATTTCAAGTTTGGATTGTTCGCATCATGCTCGACCTTTTTACAGTGATGGAAAAATGCCCAGTCGACTTTCTGAATCGGTAAAAATCCCAACGATCGAGAGAGGCGCTCGGACTGTGCATTGTTTTCTACAATATATTCGAAAGCATATGGGGCGTATCCCGGTTGGAAGCTCCTCCTTCGCACTAACAGGTGCTGCGTGACGCTTCGCGCCAGACCATTCCGTCTATATTTTTCAACGGTGTAGAGCATTCCGACGCTACCATCCTCGTACGTCACACTCCAGCTGACAAGTTCTTCGCTCTCCTCCAACATCAAGTATATTCCACAGGTTGGGTATTTCTTGATGATATTTTGTATTTTTAAAATCGAATCTGCTGAACGATACTTCCATGTGGAATCTAGTAAATGCGCGTCTTCATCCGACAGCGGCCTGATGCGAAAGTTTTTTTTCCTCCCGTCTATAGATATTTCAATTGACGACTCTGGTAACGATGTGCCCGGCAGTGGTCTGGCCCCATCTTTTTGTACCCACATTTGACAATTTTCATCTGGCCTATGTCTGCTGTAGCCGTTCTGCAGCAAAGTCTCTTCGATGGTTGGTTTTGTGTCTCTAGGAAGGCACGGAAACATAATAGGCAACGCCTCGCTGGGGTCCATGACAATGCTTTTGTTTGACAAGCACCGTTGAAGGAATATTGAAATTAATGCCAAACTCCGTGACCCATAAGAGGACGCATAAACGGTTATCTCTTTTCGTTTCTTTGAAATATCAACGACTGAACAGCGAACAATAACCGAAGGGCACTTTACATCATCAACGAACATGTTAATTAAATTCTTCCCAAACGCTTTCTGGTTTTCAAATCCAGCACACTCGCACTGCACGGATCGATAGATTGGCAGTGTCCTTGGTAGCTCTGCCTCAAGCCAAGACAAAATAGTTTGGGCGTGCTGACCCTGGTCCGTGGACCCCACTATATCCACCATACTGGAATAATGCTGTCTTTATCAACGCTTGTCTTTATTCTTTCGAGGTTTCCTGTTCTGCATTTCTGTATTTTATCAGTGTTAAAATCGAACATATGAAAGCAAAGAGGTTCGGGGGTCGGGGGTGCGGTGATAAATTATTAATAAAAATAATAATGGGGAAAAAAATCTTGAAGATGATTAGCAGGTACACAGCATCAAATATATCTGCGATGTAAAATAGTCGTGAAAAACGAAATATTTTAATGCTATTCTTATGTAATTCGTAACATTTGTGTTAAAAAATAATAAGACGACGTCGGAACTGTTTTTAACACAAAAATGCTGTACTGTACACCTGTTTAAAAAAAAAACACTCGCCTTGGCGCGAATAAAAATCCAACTCGATTTTCAAAGTATGGAAATGTTTTGACGGAAAATAACAAATGAAAGCAACAGCGAAGCCTAATTGCATAAGTTTAGATCAGGCGATTGTTCCTAATCCGTTGACCGGTCCTCAACGAACGTTAATAAATTGTTTGCCTTCAAATGACTTGCATTTTCGGTTCCTAGGGACAATTTTTTGTGAAATGGGCGATTTGGACAAAACGCCACTGCAACAAATAATAATTCATTTGTTGGCGTTAGAAAAATGAATTGTACTGGCATACTTTTATACATTAGAAAGCACTTTTGGCTGTGTAAATTTATAAAAATTATTCTTTTTTCATAAAGATCTCGTCGTCTCAAATAGTTAACACAAAGTCATATGCACTTTTTCAATTCCGCGCCAAAGATACTTGCATCCGCAATTCTTTCGCCTCTCTCCGTTATCTATGCTGTGTTTATATTATACACATACAATACTAATGAAGTACTTGTTGCATGCCTATCATGAAAGTAGAAAATGATTTTCATAGACGTACAGCTTATCTAGAAGAACGACCAACTGAATAAAATAAATAAATAAATAATGAACCAAAAAAATTTATAATTTTTTTGTAGTAATTGGAATTACAGCACAGTTTTATTAAAGCACTCGGATATCTTGTAGAAACGACAAAAATTCGTCCTTGTCGATGGTGTTGTCATCATTGACGTCGACTTGCTTCAGCAACATCCCCAGCTCTGGCCCAGACAACCTGCACATTCTATTCAAAGTCTCTACGAACTCCTGCAGGTCTATTCCTTCTTCTTCGTTCCCACGCGTTAGTATGCGAAACAAAAATTTTATGTCTTGGCCGACGTGTGAGTACGTGGCAGCCTTCAGCTTGCACCGGAGTTGGTCCAGCCTTTCGAATTTTTCAAGTTTCGAGAGCTTCAGGACTCCAGATCCGTTTGCATTGAAGCAGTCTAGCATTTCTTCGACCTGCTCTTTGGACATGTAGACCCCGTCTAGTTTTGCTTCGGTATTCAGCCCCTGGAACAGCTCATCCCTAGTCAGGACTCCGTCAAGGTTACGGTCCATCTTTCGGAGAAAATCCAGCTTCAGCACACCGCCGGCAGCGTCGTTCCGACTAACCAGGTGCTTAAGTTTCATCAATTTGGACGTGAGGCGTGAAGCGTAGCTGTCATTTCTAGGCGCCATCAGTGTCAACATCTTCTTTGCCCCAGTCGGTGTCCCCTTGCTTGCCGCCTTCTTGTCCCATGCAAACTCGAATATTTCCCGGTACGGAATCAAGTTGGTCTCGTCGAAGTCAAGAATCTTCAGCAAAAGCCTCTTCTCTACCGCGTTCAAATCAACGATCTTGGTGAGGATAGTCGAGAATTGCCCGCGATCAAGCATACCAAAATCATCTGCGTCCAAGGTCGAGAACGACGCCAAGAAATCGTCCAAATTGGATATGTACGACATGGCAATTATTTTTTTGGCCACCAGCACCCGGTGCAACTTTTTAAACCCCCTGCTATCGTAGCCGAACGTGTCGATGAGCAATTCCCCTTCCTTCGTGGACAATTCGAAGCCCAGGAGGCGAAGCTGAAGGACAAGCTCCTTGGCCCCGTCCTCCCCCGAGGTAGAGACCTGGACGCCGGAGAAGAGGGGCGGGTTGAACAGAATCGTTCGTTGCTGCTGCCGCTGCATCACTGTCAGCAACTCCTCGAGTGACTTGTCCGTCTTGCCGCTCGACATTTTGTGGTGTTCGCCGAGCACGTAGCCACGCTCGTTTACACCACCCTTTTGGTTGATGAAGTGCTCAAACTCTTCGTAACCTACGTCTCCACGATTCTTCGGGTCGATGAGCTTGTAGACAGCGTTCAACTCCTCCACCTTCATCGGAAACACGCTCCGGATGGCATGCAGGAGTCTCTCCTTCGGGAGCCTCCCCGTGCCGTGGATGTCCAGGCGCAAGAACAGCTGGTGCAGGTCGGACCCATCCATCGTGTACGCTGCAGCGTGAAGCTTCTTCCGCAGCTGCACAAGCCTCTGGGGCATCACCCTGGCGACTGCGCGGGGTGCGCCGATGTTTTCTTCGACTTGGGTGTGGCTTATCAGGGCCATCGACGGGCCCAGCCCCGTGGCGTTGAGCGCCAGCTTAAACTCTGTGTAGTCGATGGAACCGTCCCTATCCACGTCCATTGCCCGCCACAGACTCGTCAGCTGCTTCGCCGTGAGCTCTAATCCTAAATGCCTAAGACCGTCCGCCAACTCCATCCTCGAGATCGACCCGCTTCGGTCAGCATCGCAGTACGAGAAAAGCTGCGCGATCTGCAGTGTCTGGCGTTTCATACGACTTTTGATCCTTGCAATTATCGCCGACGGGGTGGGGTCGGCGGCCCCCTCCTTCCCCCGGCTCCCGTCCCCGAGGACACGGTCTTCGTGCCTCATTTTTACAAACTGTTCGTGCGACCCAGTGTCTGTGACGGAGAGACGTCTATATATGCGATGGACACGCTCTTCCTCTTTCTCCAGGAAAGACTTTTCTTCATCAGAAATTTTCGTGCCACTGCCCAGGCTTCTATTGGACGCCAGGGGACTGCCGTTCTTCGGCGGCACGATGCTGAGCCGAATCTGTGCCCTCGGCGAAGAGCTGCAGACTGGAGGCGCCCCAAACCTAGTCTTGTACTTCAGCAAAGCCTGCAGCTCGTCGATCCCAATCCTCCCCGTCCCTTTCCTATCTAAGTGGGAAAAAAAATCGTTGATCTCCTCCGTCGTTGTTTCTATCCCAAAGTTGTACAGCCCTTTCTGTACGTCTCGCTTCGACACGAGGCCGTCGCGGTTGCCGTCCCAGAGGGCAAAAAGGCCGGTCAGCGTGAGGGCACGCCGTCTCATGTGCGATCGGAGCGAGGACAACAGCGACCGTACGTTGCCCTTCACCTCCTTGTACTTGTGCGGGCTCATCAAGTCGGTCAGAGATATACCATCTACGCCCGAAGCCTTAGCCCTTTTCTTCCCGCCACTTCCCCCCTTCAAGGCACTCCCCCCCGGCGAAGGGCTCGCCGCACCCCCTCGAGCCTTCTTTGGCGTCCGCAACGGCTTGCTGGCGGAAAGGGTGGAGGAGATGTAATGTCTATTTTTCGGACTATCCAGTCCGGTCATTTTCGGAAAATTGGTTCGTGCAGGCTTCGACAGCCCCTTTCCGCCGTCCCGCTGCAAGCCTCGCAGTTGTTCCCTCACGGACGGTTTTCCCCCACGAGCGAAGTTGTCTATGTTGCTGCTGCTGCTGGTAGTGCTCGGATCGTGCGTGGAATGGCGCAAGTGACTGCTTCCCGGCGAACTGTGACTTGCCCGCAGCCGCTGCTGAACACGCGAGCGCTGGTCGAGCAGCGAGATGGCGTCTTTCGTCTGGCTCGGCGTCAAAGGCATCATGCTCTCTATCATACTTGTGAACTCCACAAACGACGGAGACTTGGGCGACGATGTGAATGCCTGGTACAGCGCTTCCGCCTTTTTCTTCCACTGGTCTTCCGAGGGGGCGCGCCTCTCCAGCTCAACAATTAGTTTCGGTATCGACTTTATTGCAGTTGGCGTCTTCTCCAAAGGCTCCCCCGTGTACGACCCTTTCTCCTGCAGCTCTGCAACTGCCTGCCGTATTCGCTCTAATTCTGGGTCCTTGTCTACGTTGTACTCTACGACGTGCCCACCATGATTACTACCCCCGCTTCGCCCCCCGCTCTTCAGGCCCATCCCAAGGGATGAACTGAGCAGGGACGCCATTTTCCCAAACGCAATCGACCCACCCCTCCGGTCGACTCACTCAATATAAGGTGTGTCGTCGTCGTGTGTAAAACCGCCACAACCTTGTAAAGGAAAGGAGAACGAACGACTATCTTGGATTTAAATTACAAGAGAATTTAAAACAGCGAAGAGTCTGTAAATTGCTTTTAAAACTTCATTTTTTATTTATACTCACGTCGCTGAATATGCCCCAATGCGTAAATTACTCCACCATAAAAAAATTCCAATATTATAATAATTATTATTATTAATAATAATTAAAATTGTTGTTGTTGTAAGAATATAATAAAAAATATAATAATTAATATAAGTATTATTATATAGTATTGTAGACACTAATAACTTAAAATAATTTTTATTATTATTTTTTTAATAATACAGTACTGTAATAAAAAAAATAAAAAAAAATTATTATTTTAATTATTTTATTTGGTTGTGTTGTATTAATACGTATTTTTTTATCGCTCTTTTAATTACTATTATACTCCTCCTGTACTACTCGTGTATTAAATATTATTAAATATTTTATACAGTGTACTCTATTAATACTATAATAGTCTAATTATTTATTTAAAAAACAAACGTCTTCTTTTTTCTTCTTCTTCTATCTCCTTTTCTTCTTCTTCTTTCTCTTTCTCTTTCTACGGTTTGGTGGATTTGGTTATTTAATTATTACTCGTACGTACTCATACCGGTACCGTAGTTTATTAGAGTGAAAGTACGCTGAAGGCGCTTTACTTGTCCTCGTACATTAGTACTATTATACATTATATGTACGACGCATAAGTTGGGAATAAACCCTAATCATAACTACAGACGGGAAATTAACTTCTTGTCCTCGTACTACTGGTATAATAGTACCGTACCAGGTACACTAAAATACCAACTCAGTACCTGTAGGTACTGGTATAGCAGCTTCTATCTCCTCGTACACCATAGAAATCGAAAGTAAAAAAGAAGAAGGGTATTTTGTAAACCCGTTTTTCTTCTTGATTGATGATAGATACCGTACCGTAATTCCTTTTGCTGTGATTATGCTGCTGCCACCGGCGGAGGAGAGGAGGGGAGAGACTTTATTCTTTGGTTGAAATTCAACATACAATTCAATTTAAAACAATGGTTTTGAATGAGACAGTGCAAACTGATGGGGTCTCTCACTCTGACTATGAAAACAAGAACATGGATACGCTGCAAGCTCAGTAGTGTACCTAACTGTAAAAGAGAGAAAGAAACGCGGAGGACAGGGATTCAAACGATTGATGAACTTTCTTGTCGAAAATGTCAGGGAACCGTGGACGTCGTCACTGCCTCTCGTTGGCAGCGAAGTGCTGTGCAAAGTGTCGTTACGTTGCAATGGTGGTATTCCTCTTAGGTTTTTTCATGGTTAAGAAGTTTTTTCTTGGTAATTTTCGTCCTGCTGCAATGAGGTATGGGCCAGCCGGGAGTCTTCATTCTGGCTCGAAAATGGTCTCGTTGAGATCTCGGTTGGCAAACTACACGCAACGGAGAAGTGCTGCTGTTGAAAAGTATCCTTTTCGAAAAGTAACCAACCCAGACCTAGCCGGTCTTTACACCGACGAAATGGCCATTGTATATTCCTGGGCGAACGGAAGCTCCCCAAAATACATAGATTTAAAATTAAAAGCGTGCAGAAGAACGTACGGCGCGTCGGCACTCAAATGCAAGAAAGACTGGAGGCTGGAGCGCAGTAGAGACAGCGGGGAAATACTGTTTTCACTGCGCTCCATTGGTAAAAATATGCCATGGTTTAATGGAAATGTATACATAGTTACGGCCACGGGGAGGGACCGGAGGGTTTGGATTACTCTAACCCAAAGCTGCACCTAGTGCACCAAAAAAACGTAATGCCACCGGAGAACGTGCCGTCCTTCTGCAACGATTGTCAAGAATATTATTTCAACAACATCCCAGAATTGAAGGATCGGTTCATCGTAATGGACGACGACATGTTTATCGGCAGGCTAGCACCACCGGGGGTGTTCCTTAGCCAGTTCGGCGGTCCAGTCCTGTACGTTGAGAAAGAGCTCGTAAAGGACGGTGGCATATGCCCATGCATCGAAGGCCACGTATGGAGGTGCAGCGTGTGCAAAACAATGAAAATGTTTGAGGATTTTTTCGGCCCAGGAGCGGCCCCCTTCCACTACATGAAGCATTCTCCTCGGGTCTATTCTAGGCAGGTGATAGATTACATTCATTCCATACCAACGTTCGACTACAACATCAGGAAACGGGGCTGCATTCATCCGTTCCGCTCCGTCGAATTAGTGCAATTCGACTTTCTGCACCACCATGTCTTGATGCAAACCGCTCTTCACGATTTTTCCGTCGCAAAAGGGTGGAGTGACGATATGAACCTTGTGTTGCTAGAGGGTAAGGACTTGGGCGCTTGGCAAAAACTGACGCAAGAATGGGCAGGTGGGAAATCCACACCTCTGTTTTTTGCAATTAACGATGAAGGATGGGACAACTGTGCCGTTGGCGACGTTTTATTGGAGTTTTTGAAACGGCTCTACCCAATTCCAAGTCGATTCGAAAAAGGCAGTGCAGTGAACCATATAAAACTAAGCAATTGTAGATATAACAAGTAGTCAAGAACCAGTACTTCGTTACCGGCACCGGCGGTTACAACAATTTTACATAGGAATTTAAAGTATACTTAAAAGTATACTTAGTATAATAATAGAAGTTTTCGTTGTTTTATAACGGTACAGTAGGTATAAAAAAAAAAACCTTCTTCCAAAATCTTTTTTTTTTTAAATCTGTAATTAAGTGTTTTTTGTCTCTTTGTGAGTATTAATATATTGCTCTGTGTGTTTAATACTATTATATGATATAATGATAAATATTATTAAAACATCCTTAATTATCCAAAATTAAAAAGTATATTATTATATTATACCAAGTCGCAAGTCGTGAGTCATGATGATGTACTTTGGTAATAGAAATTTTTATTATATTTATTATACAGTAGTATTATGTTTGTTTTTTTTGAATACCAATTATTAAATACAAGATAATGTCATAGTAAGGGATTTTTTTAATTTTTTTACTGTGTGTATGATAGTGGTGTACGAATATTATTTTTTATTATCCTAATTATTAGTTAGGAATATTATTATTCTTTTAATTTTATTTTCTTTCTTTTTCTTTCTTTTTCTTTCTTTTTCTTTCTTCTTCTTCTTCTTCTTCTTCTTCTTTCTTCTTACTGGTACTACAATACTACTACTACTACTACAACGGAAGACAAAAAAATAAAAAGAAGAGTTTTTTTTTTGATTTTTTTTTTTTCATTAATTTAATTACACATTGTTTGTATTATAATACGACGGCGACGACGACGGGGGGAGCGAGAGCTTTTTTGTTCATTCTTAAGAAAATGAATAAATGAATAGAACCGTAAGATGTTTTTACGACCAATGTGTTAGAAAGTTTTATCATTTAATGATAGGCTCGCACGTTTTGCATGCGCACAACCCACATATCATCGTATCAAGATATTCCCATACCGTTTTACTTACCTTATTGTATCGTATCAAGATATTCCCATACCGTTTTACTTACCTTATTGTTGCCCCAAACGCGACAATAGAACAAGGCAAGGAGACAACCTGGCCGACCGTCAGAGAAAGAAGTGTCCTTGGCACGTATATCTGTTTCCTGTCTGGGCGCTAGTCTCGTCTCCTAACGAACGATGGCAACGCTGACGAAAGGGACGGACGCCACCACGGCACCACGGCCGTCCCAGACAGAAGGTGCGAATATGCCAACGCGTCCACTACATAGAAAATCCTCCTTTGCCCAAGAGAAAGCGTCAGGGGAGGGGATGGTCGGTCGCACAATAGAGGTATTATGGTTTGACGAGGAAACTGGGGAGTCCTGGGAGAAAGCAGTCATAAATGAGTTTAATGACCTTGACAAGACTCATTTAGTCGTTTACGAGGATGGGGACCAGGACTGGTACGATCTCGCGGATCTAAAGTACCGCATACCAGCAAACGCGGAAACGACGGAAAAAGGGTTTTTGGCAGAGCGCCATCTTGTCAAAACTTTCAGCGCTATTGGGATGGCCGGTACAGCGTTAGTGGGGCAACGGGTAGAAGTCTTTTGGACGCACGACAAAGACCCAGACCAAGGCAAGTGGTGGGCTGCCACAATCAAAGAGTTTCGAAAAGAAGATGGTCATCATCGGTTGCAGTTTGACGACGGGGAGAACGAGTGGCACAGTTTGGAAAAAATAAAGTATCGTGTGATCGGAACGCACCACCACCGGGGGCACGTTGAGCACACCGCGCACATGGGGAAGGAGTACAGCTACGCGGACTTTGGGCTGGCCGAGCAAAATTTGCTAGGGAAACGTGCTGAAATTTTTTGGCACGACGACGAAACTCCTGGGGCGGGCCCCAACGAGGGGCAATGGTTTACAGGAGTAATTGACGAGTACAACGCAGAAAATAAAGAGCACCACGTGACCTACGACGATGGCGATGCCCACTGGTACCCGTTGGGTACCGTTAGATACCGGGCACTGGACATTGAAGGCTTGGCACTTGTCTCTGTTCGCAGCGCTGCTTCTAGCCACCACCCGGAGTCCAACCCAGCGTCGAACCATGCCCGTGCGCGGGAAGAGGTAGAGCAGGTCCACGAGAATACGATTGAGAAGCATTTCACTTCGTTGCCAGAACACCACGAAGAAGTAGAGCCGGCGGTTGGCGATGGCCTGACGACCCCAAAAAAACAAAGCCCCGATAGACCCGCTATTAAGTCTCCTGCCTTGTCTGGTGTCAAAATACAACCGGAGAGAGGACTAGAAGGGGAGGCAGCAGACGACTTAGAAGAGGAGTTTTTGGCTGGCCAAATTATCCCTGAGCCCAATCCACCGCAGCGACAGACGATCGACGATTTTCTTAACAGCGTCAGATGCGGCGAAGCCATGTCCGAGCACGAGAAAGATCCTTCATTTTATTTGCAGGAATTCGACTATTTGGCCGGGGACAAGGAAATCATTGTTGGCAGCATTACCTTGGAAGACGTGCGCTTGCAAGAGAAGAAAATGCAGTTTGACCGTTTAGTCCACTTGCAAAAAGAGGCACAGCGGTATAGACGTCGAGAAGAATACTTGCGACTGCAGGAAGGGCATGCTAGAGAGCGAGTCCTGAAAGAGCAGCAAAAGCTGCAGGACGCCCTCTTGCGGAAGCGCCATAAAGTGAAACGGGAGCTGAAGATCATGGAGCAGAAGGTAGAACGAAGCTTTCTTCGCAAAAAAGAGGCATTGAGACAAAATTTAGAAGACCAAGAAGGCGTAGTGATGGAAAGGCTGGGGTCGTTGGAGGAGCGAAAGGACACACTGGGACTTACCATGGGTATGTTTGGCGTCAACTGGAAACATATTCCCCAGCCCGTAGAGTTGCAGATCCAGATGGCTCGGGCAGTCCGTGATTCTCTCCCAAATGGTCGCTATATAATTCTGCTCACTCTATTCAATAGACTAGGGGGGCGGCCGCTGTGCTGGACCGAGCTTGGACTATCTGGAGCGGGCGTGGGATTGCCAGGGGCAACAGAGCCAGTCCGTCACAATGGGCGATACTATGACACAGAAATGATATTCAACGAAAGTGTTTTTACCGTAGCTCCGGCCCAACGAGATTTAAATCCAACGCTCACTTATGTTTTGGAATTGTACCAGCTCGGGACCTCCCGATGGCCCGACAAAGTGGTTGCCTGGTCTGCTTTTCCAGCAGTTGATATTGGCAACAAGCTGTCCGTTGGCAGAGTAAGGATTCCGTTCCTGCGTGGACCTGTAGACAAATCTATCGAAAATTTTTCCGATATGGAGAAGACCTACTGCAAAGATTTAGACCGTTGGATGTTTAACATGTACTTGGACGTTGTCCTGTTGCCGAAAGAGGTTGTATTGGGCGATGGAACGATCCTGAGAGATCGAGAAATAGAGATGGACTACACACGCCACCTTTTGTCTCTTAGGGCGTCTAATCCGCAGGAAGAGGCCGACGAGGAGGAAGCCAACTCGCTAGTGAAAAAAGATATATCGAGTGCAGGCCAGCAGAAAAAGACAGGGGAGTCCCTGGAAGGTCTGAGGAAGAGGCGCCGGGGGGTTGGAAAAAGCATCGGTTCAACGTCCAAGCCCTCGTTCAACAAGTCTCGAAAGTTTACACGAAGGTCCAGCCAGCAAAAAATAGACGACGCAAAGAAAAGGAAAGGCTACACAATCAACAAATCTCTGCTGGAAAAATATAGTTACTCTGTCAGGCGGCGTGGCCAGAAGGACGTGGGGTCCTCGAAGTTGGGAGAAGCAGGCCGCCGCATGGCCTTCTTGGCGTACGAGTTTTCCTCTGAGTACAATGTGCGTCGATGTGGTAACATAGACTTTTGGGTTTCCGTATTAATCCTGCTGTCAGCTTTTTACATTCGGATGTTCATGCATTACATTGGTCAGTATGTGTACCTTCGCATTTGCGGTGTGACCGTTTATCGGTTCACTCCAATGCTTCATACAGTGCTGACGAAGTACAACGCTGGTCCATTGTCGGTCAGGATGGAATTGGGCACGGTCATATCGGGACAAATATTCAACATTATTGTGTTTCTGTGGTTCGTAATCGTGGCGAAAATGACGAAAAATATCATGGGACAGTTTCCGAACATACTCTCTAAGTTTTTGTTAGGTTTTGGGCTAGGAACCGTCCTAGACTCCTTGGTGACGCTCATAATTGATTTAATCGTTGGGAACTACAATTGTGCTAGTCAATATATATGTTCCGATATTGCCAGCGCAGAATGCCACTGTATGGTAGGCGACGCCTTCAAACTGGCGGAACGATTTCAAGATGTTGAGGGCACGCCAATCCCCGGAATTCTTCTGACTGTTCTTGCATACACCCTTCTATGCATTTTTTCCGGCATTTTGTATTACAATTACTTACTTACGTTGCACTTCAACGGGCGCGTGTGGGATTTGTATTGGAGACTCTCCGCGTACGAAGAGGATTTTTTCCTTCCAGACGATCTGGAAATCTCTGTGGGGGAACTACGGTGGATATGCAGCAAAGCGGCACGATGGCGAGGACCCAATGGGGATAGAAGAAAGTGTGCCGTCGTAGAATACGTGCTAACCGATCCCCTTGCCCCTTCATTCAAAGATGTCACTACCCATTTGGCAATCTACCACGTGACTGCTTCCAACGAACGGACACTGTACCGCCACTTCCTGAGGCTGCCCAACGGTACCCTTTTAGAAATATTTGGCGATCTTATGCAGTCTGTCAAGGCACAGTACAGCAGTTTGGAGAAGGTCCTAATTGAAGCAGGCCAGTCTCAAGGAGCTCAAAGCGTAGAAAATTTCCTCAAAAATCTGTGACCGTGGACTTCCAATAGAACGTCGACCGGCCCTTTCGTGTCGGGAGCACGGAAACAAATATTATCCGAAAACATAAATGGGGAGGGCGATTTTATAGATTAACGTAGGCATAATATTAGCAATGCTATTACCTGTTACTATAAATAAAAACTCAGTTTTTCTTTCAGATGAAGTTGATAGGAACAATATTTTATAGTCTTAGTAAAAAATTCCCTTCTGTTTGTTTTTTATTGGTTGTAGTGTACGAGGACACTGCCTGGTCGTTTTCCGAGGCGCGCGCGATTAACACCTTGTCATTCGATTGTGCGTCGTAGCTGTCGTGTCGGGACAATGGAGCAGCACGATTTGCTTCTTATCAATTTTTTGATTATTATTACTATTAAATAGGCAGGCTAATATTTGTGCTAATACAACCGCCGTTTGCAGTTTTCACTTGTTAGCAGTTGGGTTTCTCTGTAGTGTTTTGTTATATTTTGTTGTAGTAAAACAGCATTTATCATAAAGTTTATTAGACATACTTGACTACGTGATACTCCTAACAGAACGTAGACAGCAGTTAAAAGAGACGTTGGTCGAGCAATCTAGTGAATTGCTTGCATCTTCCTTGCATCCGCACCATATTCGTTGGCAAATTCTATGTTCTCTCCCACAGGATTGTGCAGCATAGTTATCTGTATACTAATTATAGGCAATTTTTTATTACTGTTGGCATTTCCAAACTCATAAACGTTATTCGCAGTTAGCATGGGGATTTAATAAAATGCCAAAATCAAAGTAGTATTTAGTGAGCATTTACCATTGCTGTAAAAAAAAAAAGTAATCGTTGGAACCTTGCAAATTTCATTTCTATCCTGAATCTGTTGCTATGCCTATGTATTATTCCCTTGCAGCCTGGCAATTCGGAAATCAACAGAACCCACGACACTGGTGGATAGTATAGAGACAGCACACAAAACATTAACGGTGGGTCACACACACCTCCTCTTGGTGACGTGTTCTTCAGAAGTGTTTCACGCAGCCTTTCGTACAACCACAGTCACGCAAACAATTTTTCAGCATTTGTATAACATTTCATTCACTTATATAATTCAAGGAGAATTCTATTCGAAAAAGAGAAGAGTTTGATAAGAAGTATATCTTACAGGTAGAAATATTTCACGCAAATATTTCAAAGGTTAGAAAAAATGTTTCGCAGTGCGACTGAAGGTCAGCTTCCTGTGCTCCCCGGCATTCGACAATATGTCCCCAAACGGTCAGCGCACGGAAGGCATTCCTTGTTTGATTGCGATAAATCTGGTGCAATGATGCACAAGGAAAAGATGAGCCGACCAGCAAGTACTCCAAGCAGCCAACAAAATCTTGGAGGAAGTATGGGGCGGCTCTCCAGTTCCACTTTGTTGCGACCCCAAAGTGCTCTCGGAAGTTCAAAGTCATTGGCAATCTTCGAAGATCCCCCAGCGGGACTCACTCAGACAACCAGGAAGAAGCAGCAAACGATCAACTCTTTGAAAGCATTGGAGCCGTTGGCAATTAACCAACAGCGCGTTGCACTTCAAAGACAATTGCGTCAGTTGGAACAGACCGAGGCCCAAATGTTTAAGGAAAACCAATCGACCAACCAACTCAACAGGTCTGCCAGCGCATTGGCTGGCAGCGTGCTTCCGCGATGGGTCAAAATGGACCGTGAGGTTCTACGATGGTATTGTTACAGCAAAGAGTCTGTCCCAGAGAGCGCGTACGAAACGTTTCGAATTCGCAAATTCATTTTGTATTACTACTTGGTGGACGGCACTATCCGTATCAACGAGCCTAAAGTGAAGAACAGTGGCCTACCTGGAGGGGACGTTTACAAGCGTTCAGCAATGTTGAAACGCAACGGCACTCCATATGGGCCGGAGGACTTTACGACTGGAGCTGAATTTGAGATTTGCGCTCGGGTCTATCGCATCGTCGACTGTGATGCCCAAACCATGAAACACTTTACCAAAAAATTGGGCATGGAATTTGGATATCCGGAGCAATATCCGACAGACCCATTTGTTGAGTCTCAAAAATTTAGCGACGAAGCCCGAATGAAGAACCCAAAACTGTCCCGCCGCATCACGAACGAAGCTTTGCTGGGCGGGCGCCCTGGGCTCATCGGGTACCGCGTAACCAAGGACCTTGAAAATTGGATGAAAAACGACGGCAAGCAACTGAAATTTGAATGCGTGTGGGACGATACTGACAGGTACAACGGTAAATCTTACAAGTTCCAAATGGTTTACTACCTGGAAGATGATACTATTCAAATCGTTCGACCCAGCGAGAAGGCTGGGGGAAACATGTTTCCAGTACTCGTCAAAAGGTGCAGAATCCCGAAAGACTTTACAAAACGCAATGAAATCCCGGACAACCCATTGGGAAGAAACCAGAAGAAGTATTACGTTGCCGAAGACTTAAAGTGTGGACAATTCGTCAATATATTTGGACGCAACTTAATGATCTGTCGGGTGAATGCGTCCACTTTCGAGTGGTACAAGGCTCGGGGCATCAACCAACATGCCGTTGACGTCGAGAAAGCAGACTCACGCATCATTAAGCACATTATTCCTCCTTACAACGGGTGGGGTAGCGAAGCTGACTCGCTAACATCTTGTATGCACTTGGTGCCAAAACCAGTGAAGCGAGACATGTTGAGATTCCTAGAAAGCCAAGGGGAAACACTTCGGTTCAAAGCTAAGTTGAACGACCCAAAAACCCCCGCGGACGGGGAGCGTCGTTTTGTGTTCACTTTCTACTTGGAAGATCTTACCGTTGCTATTTTCGAACCCGCAGTAGCCAACAGCGGCGTTATTGGAGGAAAATACTTGGAACGCGGAGAATACAAACGAAGTATTCGCGAAAAGACTGCCGAAGAATTGAACCCGTTCGGGGCGCGTGATAACAATCCATTGGTAATTCTTCTGCGAGAAAAGATGCAGCAATACTTGTCGGGCGGTAAATACATGCTCCTAGAAGCCTTCAAGCATTTTGGAGGCGGTGGTCAAGGAAGCGACAACATTACTCTGAAGGAGTTCAAGCATGGGTGCATGATGTGTGGTATGCCCACCACTATGCGAGAGGCACGCACCCTCTTTGGACTCTACGACGAAGACGGAAGTGGAAATATTAGTTTCCAGGAATTTGTCGACGGTGTTATGGAATCTGATTACGGTCTAATGGGAAGTGATGCCTCGAAGTCTACCGCTCGATGGCTCCGTCCGTCTGATTTTACCATTGGTAATGTTGTTCGCATTCAGTTCCCAAGAACTGGTGCCGAAACGCCGGACTTTAAAATTATCAGTGCTGATGGTTATACTCTCAGCATGATGGAAATGAACCCACAAGACTTTCCAAAGAGTAATGTTGAATACATCATCAAGGAATTGGCAACGAAACTCGCACAGTTCAACGTCAACGTTAATCAAGAATTCAAAACGTACGATCAAGACCGAACTGGCACGATCAGCGAGGAGCAATTCAAAAGCCTCCTTAACAAGTGGGCCAAAGATTTGGGCTTTGTTGATGAAGATTTGCAAGAGCAAGATCTTGTTACGTTGGTTCGCAACTTTGACGAAGACGGTGACGGTTCGATCAGTTACGCTGAATTTTGTGATGCACTCACGGCTGCCCCCATTGCTTTCCGCAACGAAGTCGATGAAAATCATCTCGAGAAAGCAGAACGGAAGCTGTACAACGAGTTCCATGATCATCCTACAGAAGACTTGGTTGCCGCATTTTCGGAAATGGACGAACACGGTGATGGTCAAATTACCATGGACGAATTCCATCGCTTTCTTGAACACCATGGTATCGAAGTTAGTGACGAAGAGACCGCAGCCATTATGCTTCATTACGATAAAGACGTAAAGGGCTGGTTTAATTACCAAGATTTTATATCCGTAGTAAAATCTCCCCACTTTTTGGGAAGCAAGGGCCTTTCAAAGAAGCAAAAGAAGCACGCGAGGAAAATGCAAAGTTACAAGTCACTTTGCTCCCAAATGGAGCAAGAGAAAGGTCACGTAGCGAAAATAGAGACATTGTTGAAGAAATTTACTCGCTATTTCTTCCGAAAGAAGAGCGTTTTGAAGAAGCGATTCTTATCCCACGACTACGATGGAAAAGGAATTGTAAACAAAGATAATTTTGTGAAATCAATTCATCACGCATCCGGCAACGAGTTCCCTGAAAAGTACTTGAACCAACTTGTTCAACTAATGTTCCCTTCACATGATTCAGGGTGCCCATACCAGGAATTTATGGATGTTGCCTTCCGCGGAGATGTCCAGAGCTTCAATGGTCTTATACAAAGACGATGCAACTTCCACGACACTAATACGTGGGGCAAGGTAGTCTTTGGATTCGATGATGCCTTCGACAATCATTGTTAAGGAGGCGTTGCACTTTAGCAAACAAATCATCAAGACCGGACTGTTCAACCACTTAAAAACTAGTTTTCACAGGCCAGCAGAACGCTTGTCGCGCTTTGCGCTGTCGTGAAAGGTAATACTTTGAAATAAAAATAAAATATTAACATCGTTTAGGACTTGTGCGATTTTAACAGATTGGCACACTAGAGATATCAAAATATATGATAAACAAATTATATAGTATGTTTTAAGTCAAAAAAGAAAAGAAAAAAGAAGGTAAAACCAAAATATATAATATGTAAAAAAAGGGAGAAATAAAAAACTTTTTTAATACTTCGTATTAATATATCGTGTATAAAATATAAAAAACAAAATAATGGCTGTTATTGAGGCATCTCAATGTTAAACAACGAAAACGAACGATGCAACCCCCCCTCCACTTTTAAAATCAACGCAGCAGCCTAAATGTATTGCGTGTAATACAAACACTTTTCTCTCCAGTAAATTATCACATCTCTCAGATGTGCAGGCGAAGCCTGCTCTAAATCGCTTTCAGGTTAAGGTACTCTGGTTCATGGATCCGCACAAGGTATACAAATATGCTTGAAAGATCTATGGAACCGATAGGCTTGTTGTCATCGTCTACAACCATGAGGCATTTCATTTTTGAGTCTACGAACTTTCCAATAACATCAATAAGCGATTCTTCCGGAGAGCAGATGAGAAGGTTATGGGTTTCGTAATATTCCAGAGTCGGAAGCAACAGGTCCCCCATTTCTGGTTCTATGGTTTTGCCGTCTCCATCATGATGTTTCGTTAAATGCGCAAAATCCGAAGACTGCAGGTATGAGATGATGCTTCCATCGATAGAATCTACGACTGCAACCGCATCAGTATCCCGAGCTTCTGCTACAAGCTTATGAAACGTCAATAAAGTTGTAGTATCAGACGATACAACACTTATGTCGGTTCGAATAAGTCCAAGCGCATTTATCGAAGCCCACAGGCAGTCTCCAAACACGTACTTTTCATTCTCCATGAGCTTTTTTAGCAAGTCTAGTTCGGACACAAAAGTGATGACTGCGTCAGGGCGAGACACATCATAAATAATTGGAACCCTGTGAATAGATGGCCGACTCAAAATCTCTAAGAGGCATGCAAGGGGCTGGTCTACCAAGATGTGAACAAAAGGTTCACACACATTCTGTATGGTTGCATTGATTCGTTGAATATCAACAACGTCAGCAAACGTGTTTATATTGGAGTCTATGGAGTTTCTTCGAGTACTCTCAGTAAGAATACTAGAATCTTCAAATACAGAAAGCACATTGCCCTTCAAAATTTGGTGCAAATGCATATTGCCCCAAACCCTCCCTAAACTTACTATTGCCTTTGCAATTTTCCCTAGCGCATAGCTTGATTCTGCTTTTAATTTCTCGTCATTCTGTGCCTGCGACGGAAGCGGTATGTTGTAAAAGGAAAATACCGTTAGAAATGACACAATTAGCTTCTGATAATCGACTACACCAACAATAGTTTGATATGGACATGGCGAAGGAGAATTTACTGGCCCGGATGGAATCAACACATTGGCATTTAGATCATCGCTGGCGACAACAGACTCGACCGATTGCCCGCCGTCGATCGTTGGCCCGCTCTGATACACAGGCGCAAACTTCAACTTGTTTTTCTGCAGAAATTTTAATGCCTCCGAACAGGTTGCTGTGCACGGAAGAGAGCCCCTTCTGTTCCAAGTCTTCGAGTTTACAAACGATACTGCCGAAGTAGTCCAAAGTGGACCTCTTTGGCGTCTTTTTGCTTTTTCATCAACATTCTGTTGGACGGCGTGGCTTTCAAAGAGAGCAGAAGATAGGATTTCTGCGGAAAATTCGTCGAAGCCTCGGCCTACTATTTCGTCTACGCAAGTATCGTAGAAATAATGCCCATGTTTCGAGCCTGTTAACCAATCGGCCACGAGTTTTCTGGTTATTTTCGAACTTCCACTCTTCTTTGCTTCACTAAAAACTTCCCGAACTATCTTAAATATGACCTTGTCCTCAGGCTGAGGGCGCCCAGTCAGTCTGCACAGCCCGGCCACAAGGGCGGTAAAGAAGCGAGTGACTCGGTCTCTTTGTAGCCCATAGTCTGAAGCATCTGACTCTACCAAGACAAAAAACATTTCGGAAAGCCTACTTAAAATTAACTGACGCTTCTTTATTTCCCCCCTACCTTCTACTTTTGAAATAGCAGCGAGCGATAAAAACACAGAAATTGCATCACATTTGGCCTCTGCCTCGTAAGCAGACAAAAGCATACCGTGGGAGACGATTGAAAAGTGGGCTTCTGCGTCCCCTAGCATAAGTCCAAACACCTCGTCAAACTCGGATACATTCAAACGCTCTTTTCTGTTCAGCACAGTTTTCCATATAAAAAAGCACTCTCTTAAATTTTTTAGTGTGACACGAGAAAAGTCATGTTGAACATCAGCAGTTAAATTTAACTCTCTTTTTCTCGCCTTCAAAAGGTCGTTGCCCATGCTTGCACCGTCGATATACACGCTCGTCTGCACAAAAATGTTAGTGTGCTTCAAATCTTCAATTATCCAAACTTACCTAAACAACTCGTCAATTTTTTAATGGTGACACTACAAAAAAACAAATGGGGTGTCGTCGTGCCATTCATTAAAAGTATTTTTTTTGCAGGTTTCATTTTTGTTGTTATTATTATTGGAATTATTATTGTTTTTAATTGAAAACAATAATAATATTTTTTTTTTCAAAAAACAACAACCACCAACAACAACCACCAACAACAACGGACGAAAAACCTCACACAGCATTGAGGATATTTTTTCCCTCTTTTGTAACCGTCGTCACACGTAGAATCCATATACTCTCTTCTAGCTATTATTATTATAATTACTATTTCTTTCAATCACACGAGATTAATAATTACCTGGTGGTAGTCCTATATATAATTTAGAATTAGTATCTCTTTTGGATTTTTTCTTCTTAATGATGAATGATTCATTTTAAAAAAATAAAATAAAATTTAGAATAAAGTTTAAAATCGATGGTGTGGTGCTGGTGGTAAATATACCAATAAATAATAATCAACGTATTTATTATATTATTATACACCACAGTAGTAAGTAATAAAAAATTGAAAAAACAACAGTGAATTGAAAGTTGAAACATTAATGTAATGAAATTATAAGACACCTAGTACATTTTGTAATCTTACAAGGGAAAGATAAGAATCCTTCGTCGTGCAATTTTGAAATGGCTAAAAAGGAACAAAAGCGGAACAATCCCGTGATACACTGCGATGGGTTTCCATCCCTGCGCGCTGTGCTCCATTCTTTTTGTTTCATGCGTCGGAGCTTCGGTTTTGACGTGGCTAACTGCAGTCTATCATGAAAACGACACGGCCGATTACAATTACACAAAGGCATCGTTTCAAGCCGAGTGCACGGTCATATCTCATAAAACCGCGCTCGATGAAATGGAAACGAAGTACGCTGGTTTCCAGGTCAGAATCAAGCTCCGCAGTCTTACGCCAAAGGTTTGCAATGAGACGTGCAAGGTGCGTATTCCCATGTGGTGTTACTCGGGCAGTGAACGCGTAGAACAGGCCACATCCAACCAAAGCAAGTACGAAATGGATACCATTCGATTGCCAGATGAAATCAATCGGTGCCTAGCAAACTGCTCAAATAATGCCCTGGAATACCGTATATTTGCCGTAAAACCGCTGGGCTTTTTCGACCGAGGGTTCCTTTACCCAAAATTTCGAAATCGGATGGCATATCAAGGAGGGGAGGTCAGTACTATGTGGGACAAGTCCCCTCACCAAGAGGACCATCCTTGGATGACGGAGGTCCTAGGCAAGCATACAAAGGGAGAAACCGAAACATGTTACATACTGCCTCACCCAAAATCTCATCCAAGTTGCAACAGAAAAATGATTGAAGACCAGGAGTGTCTGGATGCGGACGTACATCCGTGCCGTTATAATCAAGTTATTTGGGATGGAGACAAGCCTGAGGAACTGCGGGGAAGAACATATTTTGTTGCTACATGGACTACTGTGATTTGGTTATTTTTTGTCGTAGGTACATTCCAATGGTACACAGTTATTGCAGAATTTTACCGAGAAAAGTACAATTTAATTGTCGTGTTCGTCGAACGAATGCATTCCCGGCACAATCTTCGGGCAAACGGGGAGGGCGCTGATGAGGATTTGCTGCTACAGTACAAGCAAAAATTCTTCAGGGTTCTTTTGGAACTTTTAAAGAAGGTGTCGCATTACTGTGGAAATTTTCACGTGCTGATGCAGCGATTGTTTTTCGAGTTTAAAAAGAAGCTGGGCCTTGAACGGGGAGACTTTAAAATTGCAAGCTTAGACGTTGAAGATTTTGACGACTTCGGCGAAAACGAGGGTGACATGGGAAATGCAAACGAAGTTGTTAGAAATACTGGAACCGCTTATCGCCTGCTTTCCAAAGCGAAAGAGGACCAGTACAAAGTTATAGATTTGAGCGGGCTCAAGCTGAAAGACCTCTCCCCGTTGCTAGCGGAGTGCACCCACGTCACCACGCTCATCTTGAACGAAAACGAGTTGAACGGTAGCTGCTTGGAGCTTATTTGTCAATCGAAAACTTTAGAGAGATTGCATCTTGCAAACAATAGAATTAGCTCCGTACCAATTACTAATTACCTTAACATGGAAAGGCTGGAGCTGTTGGACCTGGATCACAACATTATTGGTAGAGCTGGTCTTCCTGAACAGATGTCAACGCTTCCGTGCTTAACGAAGCTGTTTTTAAACAACAATGGGCTCACAAGCATACCACAATGTGTTTATGGGATGACGACACTGAAACACTTGTACTTGAACAACAACAATATCGAGCGCGTCGACGAAAACATCCAAGCACTCACCAACCTGTGCAAACTGTCGATTTCGAACAACGAGATTGAAAATATATCAAAATCTATCATGTGCTGTGCGAAGCTAATGTCGTTGAATCTAATGAGCAATGAATTGGAGGTTTTGCCCGACGAGCTTGGTTGCTTGACAGCTCTGAAGTCGTTGCTGATCGGTCAAAATTCAGAACTTGCAGAGCTCCCCGTGTCAATCGGAAACCTTGCAGAGCTCACGGAATTGGACGCGTCGTCGTGCACGATTCGATCGCTTCCAGAAGCCATTCTGAAGTGTACTAGCTTGGTTGCTTTGAACTTCAGTGACAATGCAATATCCTACGTTCCTCGATGGCTGCAGGAACTTCCCCCATCGGTTGAGCTGTTGGATCTGACCAAAAACCATATTTCTAATGTGGACGCTGTGGAAAGCCATAAGTGGCTAAAGAGAAGATCCCGCAGAATAAAATACGTAAAATTTTTACCGTAGAGACGACTTAGATTACAGAGAACTTACTTCTTGAAGGTTTCCGACGGCTTTAATCTGCCATCAAAGATTCCATCGCCATTCGCAAATCATTGCTGTTCGCCTGCAAAGCTTTCACCACCTGCACTTCTGGAAACCCCATGGACGTCAACTGTACAATGTTTTCTTCAGAAACACAAATGTTGCCGCCGTCTTCTTCGGGCGGCACCTTCCCACCCTTGTGCATTGGGTTCGAAACAAAAGGGTTAGTAGGAATTACCACGGAGCCCTCCGCCTGGGCTGTATTCTCGTTCAGCCTTGTCGCGCTGACCTTTCTATCGGCCGAGCCGCCGTCGCCTGCGTCCACCAACCCTTTGCTCCCATCATTTTGTTTCCGGGTGCTGTCAAAAGTGTGCGAATCTGTAGCACACTTAGAACTCTTTTTCAAGAAATCCCCAGGCCTTTCGTTTGAATCTTCACGGCATTGAAATTTTCCCTCCCTTATCAACAACGACCCATCAACCATAGCATCTCGCTTACAACAAGGACACAATGTCGATACGGCGAACCATTGGTCAATACACTCAGGGCAAAATCGGTGGTCGCACGGAAGGACTGAGACGTGCTCACCGTCTTGAAAGTCTGATATACAAATTGTACAACTGTCGCCTCCTAGCGAACCCTTCGCCACCAGTAGTCGATCCGTACCCGCGTACATGCACCGAATTCCGCCGACCCACTGCTGCATCTTTCGGATGTCGTTAAAGACTAGCGTTATCATGTTGTCAGGCCGCACAGTTTTAAGACGAAGGGCGTATTCGTTCGTTGCAAGCCTCCCCCAAGCAATTTGGGAGTTAAGTAAACTATAAATCTTTGTGGGAGAAAGCTCTTCCTCCTCGTTACGACAACTATGCAGAGTCAGATCTGTGTACAAAACGATCCACCGACTGTGTATGCCCGCAAAACGCCTACCTAATTTTTTCACTGTTCCTCCAAGAATTCTTTGCTTTATACGATTCTGGTACCCTTCAAGGGACAAGGTAAACGCATCCCCGCTCTCTGAAACACGAGACTCGGCCTCGCTCGGCTGCCGGGTGTACCCAGGACTTCTGTTGCTAGTATTTCCCATGCGGTGCAACTTTGCTTTGGAACCTCTGCCTCAGTGTACTCTATCTAGGTAGATCTACAGGTTTGATCACGAGTGCACGTGTT